>Ga0207010_1029_pt1 | contig 38782 bp, 34 predicted proteins | sample Alteio_BWMinCont_82_FD_153465 | JGI IMG/M metagenome (GOLD analysis project Ga0207010, IMG submission 153465) | Enriched cells from forest soil in Barre Woods Harvard Forest LTER site, Petersham, Massachusetts, United States -... | ecosystem: Environmental > Terrestrial > Soil > Temperate forest >...
GCGGCATGGAACCGACGGGGGACGCCTGGCAGCCCTTCTCTGTCAAATTCTACCTCGTAGCGATCGTTTTTATTTTATTCGACGTGGAAGCGATTTTTCTGTATCCCTGGGCTTACATTTTTCGTAGTTTGTCGTGGTACGGATTTGCGGAGATGATGCTGTACATCGCCATCCTGTTGGTCGGTTATCTATATCTCTGGAAAAAGGGCGCGCTGGACTGGCATAAATAGCCGGCGCTTGCGGGATTCGAAATCGTGACGGAGAGTTCCAGCCAAAACGCTAATGTTGTAGCCGAACAACTGCGTGCGTGGAACGCCAAGGCGGTGGCGGAAGTCATCCAGTTCCGCGACGAGACCACTATCGTAGTGCCGCGCGAACTGCTGCGCGCGACGGCAGAGCGGTGCCGCGAGCAAAAAGCGCTGCACTATAACCTCCTGACAGACGCGACCTGCGTCGATCGCTATCCGCACGAGCCGCGATTCGAATTGAAGTATCACCTGGTTTCCATTCCGCGGCGGGAAAAAGTGCGGCTGACAGTGCGGCTCTCGGGGAGCGATCCGGTGGTGGATTCGCTGGTGCCGGTGTGGCCGGGGGCAAACTGGCCGGAGCGCGAGATATTCGATCTTTTTGGGATTCGCTTCAACGGACATCCCGATTTGCGGCGCATCCTGCTTCCTGATGACTGGGAAGGCTATCCCCTGCGCAGAGACTATCCCGTGCAAGGCTATCGCGACGTGCCAAACACGGCAGAACTTTTCAAGAAGGGCACCACGCCATGACCACCGTAGAGACGGCAACCGGCCCGGCGAAAACCATGGTGCTTAATATGGGGCCGCAGCACCCGTCCACGCATGGAGTGCTGCGGATTTTGCTTGAGCTGGATGGCGAAATCGTCGTGAAAGCGGTCCCGGACCTCGGGTATCTGCATACTGGCATTGAAAAATCATGTGAAGACAAAACATATTCGCAGGCCATCACGCTTACGGACCGGATGGATTACCTAAATCCGCTGGGCAATAACCTGGTGTATTGCCTGGCGGTGGAGAAACTGCTGGGGCTGGAAGTGCCCAAGCGCGCGCAATACATCCGCGTAATGATGGTGGAACTGCAGCGGATTTCTTCGCATTTGGTCTGGCTTGGAACGCATGCGATCGACCTGGGCGCGATGTCCGTTTTCCTCTATTGCTTCCGCGAGCGCGAAGAGATCCTGAAGATTTTCGAGATGTTTGCCGGGCAGCGGATGATGACCAGCTACATTCGAATCGGCGGACTGGCGCTGGATGTGCCGACAGGCTGGCGAGCGGTGGTTGAGCGATTTCTGAAGATGATGCCGAGCCGCGTGGACGAATATGAAACGCTGCTCACGAAAAACCGCATTTGGATGGGCCGCACACAGGGCATCGGGTACATCTCTGCAGACGACGCGATTGCGTTGAGCATGACCGGGCCGACGCTGCGCGCCGCGGGAGTGGCTTACGACAACCGGAAGTACTTCCCGTACTCAAGCTATGAAGAATTTGATTTTGCGGTGCCCACACGCACGGAGTCGGACTGCTTCGCGCGGTACATGGTGCGCGTTGCGGAAATGCGCGAGAGCCTGAAGATCATCCGGCAGGCGCTGGACAAGATCACCAATGAAGGCGCGGTAATAGCGGAGGCCCCGGGAGTGATCCCACCGCAGCGGGAAAAGATGAAGACGGAGATGGAAGCGCTCATCTATCACTTCAAGATCTTCACGGAAGGCTTTTCGCCTGCGCCGGGAGAGGCGTTTGTGACCGTCGAATCGCCGCGGGGCGAGCTGGGATGTTTTATTGCCAGCGACGGTTCGCCGAAGCCGCTGCGGGCGCACTTTCGCGGGCCGTCGTTTATCAATTTGCAAGCGCTGCCAAAGCTGATTGAGGGCCAAATCATTTCAGACGTCATCGCCTGCATCGGGACAATCGATATTGTCCTGGGAGAAGTCGACCGATAACTATGGAACTCACGGCCCCGCTTTCGGCGAAGTTCGAATTGCTGCAGAACCGCTATCCGGTGAAGCGCAGCGCGCTGATCCCCATGATGATGTACGCGCAGGACGAATACGGGTGCGTTAGCGATGAAATGATCGCGGAGATCGGGCGGCGGCTGGACTTGAACAACGTGCAGATTGAAGAGACGCTGGCGTACTACTCGATGCTGCACCGCAAGCCGATGGGCAAGCACCACGTGCAGATTTGCACCAACGTGGCGTGCATGCTGAAGGGCGGCTACGAGCTCCTGGAGCGCGCGAAGAAACGGCTGGAGATTGGCCACAAAGAGACGACCCAAGACGGGATTTTTTCGCTGGAAGAAGTGGAATGCATCGGGGCATGCACCGGCGCACCAGCCATGCAGGTGAATTACGATTTTTACGAGAACCTTACCCCGATCAGATTCGATCGCATCATCCAGGATCTTGACGCGGGACGAAGACCCGAACCGGAGAAGGTGATTTCCGGCGCGCTGCACGAGCGGCATCCAGCGGAAACGCCGCTGATCAGCAAGCGCTGGGGCATCAAAGACTCGCACAAGATTGATGTGTACGTGACGCACAGCGGTTATCAGGCGCTGGAAAAAGCGCTGAAGCAGATGACCCCGGAAGGCATCATCGATGAAGTGAAAAAATCCAACCTGCGCGGGCGTGGAGGCGCGGGTTTTCCGACGGGCATGAAGTGGTTTTTTGTGCCGAAGGATTCTCCGAAACCGAAGTACGTAATATGCAACGCGGACGAATCGGAGCCGGGGACATGCAAAGACCGGCCGCTGATGGAGATGGACCCGCACCAGCTGATCGAGGGGATGGTCATTGCCGGGCGCGCGATCGGGTCGCACCAGGGCTTCATTTATATTCGCGGAGAATACCGCTACGTGTTGGACATTGTTGACGCTGCTATTGCGGAAGCGTATTCACGCGGCTATCTCGGCAAAGACATTCTTGGCTCGGGATTCGATTTCGACCTGGTCATTCATACGGGCGCGGGCGCTTACGAATGCGGCGAGGAGTCCGCGCTGATGGAATCGTTGGAGGGCAAACGCGGTTACCCGCGCATCAAGCCACCGTTCCCCGCGGTAGTTGGATTGTATGGATGCCCGACGATTATCAATAACGTGGAGACGCTGAGCGCAGTGCCCTCGATCATTTTGGAGGGCGGGGAAGCCTATGCGAATCGGGGCACACCGAAGAATGGCGGGACGCGCATGTTGTGCATCGCGGGGCATGTCAATAAGCCTGGAATCTACGAAGTGCCTTTGGGGATGAACATGAAGAAGTTCATCTATGAAATGGCGGGAGGCGTCCCCGGAAATAAGAAGATCAAGGCGGTGATTCCAGGCGGGAGCTCGTGTCCTTTGTTGACGGGCGATGAAATCGACATTGCGATGGATTATGACTCGGTGGCGAAAGCCGGCTCGATGCTGGGCTCCGGCGGCATGGTGATCATGGATGAAGATACCTGCATGGTGGACATGGCGCGGCGCATCATGCATTTTTACGCGCATGAATCGTGCGGTTGGTGCATTCCTTGCCGCGAAGGTACAACGTGGCTGCGGAAGATATTGGAACGGTTTCACGCGGGCCTCGGGCGGCCTGAAGACATCGATATCATCGCCGACCTGGCGAAAAACATGCTGGGGCGCACGTTTTGCCCGCTAGGGGACGCGGCGGCGATGCCTACAATCAGCATCATGAAGAAGTGGCGCGGTGAATTTGAAGAGCATTTAAAGGGACGCTGTGCGTACAAGTCTGCGGAGTCGTTAGTCGGCTCGCGATAGGAATCCATGGCAGACCAGAAGCTGATTCACCTGAAGATCAACGACCGCGACGTGGAAGTGCCGCAGGGGACGCTGCTGATTGAAGCAACGCGGCGCATTGGAACGGAAGTGCCTTCGTTCTGCTATTACCCTGGGCTTTCGCTGCAGGCGGCCTGCCGGATGTGCCTGGTGGAAATCGAAAAAGCGCCGAAGCTGCAGACGGCGTGCACGGTTATTGCCACCGAAGGCATGATCGTTCGAACGGACAGCGAGCAGGTTCGCAACGCTCGGAAGTACATGCTCGAGTTTTTGCTGACGAATCACCCGCTGGACTGCCCGGTTTGCGACAAGGGTGGCGAGTGCGAATTGCAGGATATGGTTTTCCGCTACGGCGCGGATACCAGCCGATTTGTAGAAGAAAAAATTCACCGGCCGGAGGAGAAGTGGTCAGAGCTGGTTTATTACGATGCTCCGCGGTGTATTTTATGTTTCCGCTGCGTGCGCGTTTGCGATGAAGGCATGGATGTGAAGGCGCTGGGCGTGGGGATGCGCGGGGCGAACAGCGTGATCATTCCGAACCGCGAGGATCACCTGGAATGCGAAGAGTGCGGGATGTGCATTGATATTTGTCCGGTGGGGGCATTGACTAGCGGAACTTACCGGTACAAAACGAGGCCCTGGGAGATGCAATATGTTTCGACGGTGTGCACACACTGTTCGAACGGTTGCAAAACCACGTTGAGTGTGCGTAATCACGAGATCTTGCGTTCGAATAATCGTGATTTGAGCGGCATTAATAAAGATTTTCTGTGTGTGAAGGGACGCTTTGGTTTTGATTTCACGAAGCACGCCGAGCGCGTCCGGCAGCCGATGGTTCGCAAGGGCGACAAGCTGTTTCCTGTTTCGTGGGAAGAAGCAGCGCAAGCGGCCGCGACAAAGCTGAAGGCGGTTTACGACGCCAATAGTAAAGATGCCATCGGGTTTATCGGTTCGAATCGCACTTCGAATGAAGAGAATTATCTGCTGCAGCGGCTGGCGCGCGGCACGTTTGGGACAAATAACATCGATCATCACCGCACTGCGGACTACACGGGATTGGTTACGGCGCTGGGCGATCGTGCCGGCGATTCCCTGCTGACGATGGAGCAGTTGTACCAATCGAAAGCTGTGCTGCTAATCGGAAATGATCCGACGAACCAGAATCCGCTGGTGGGTTGGCAGATTCGGAGCGGCATACGGCATTTTGGGACGAAGCTCTTCGTTATCAATGCGAAAGAGATCAAGCTGAAGCGCAAGGCCGCCCAGTTCGTGAAGATCTCCGCCGGACAAGAAATGGCGATTTTCAAATGGCTCGCGCATGAAGAGGGACAGCTTGCGACGGAGCTGGTGGAGCAACTCGTTCAGTTGAAAGCCGGACTCGAGGCGCAATCCGATGTGGCTATCGTGTTTGGCGCCGAAGTTACGGGCGCTGCGATCGCGCAGGTGGTGGCCTTCGGGTCGAAACTTCCCGGCAAGACGCGTTACATGACACTGGGAGATTATGCGAATTCACGCGGCGCCGCGGATATGGGCGTGCTGCCGGATCGCTTGCCAGGTTACGCGTATGTGGATGATGCCAGTGCGCGTGAACAATTGGAGAAATTATGGGGCAGCGTCATTCCGTCGAAGGCGGGCCAGACCGCACAGCAGATGGTGGAAAGCGCCCAGAGCGGGAAGATGAAAGCGCTCTACGTGGTGGGGGCGAACCCCTTTGCGCATTTTGGGACGCCGGGTCATGGCCGCGGGAAGCTGGACTTGCTGATTGTTCACGAAATGTTTCTGACGGAGACCGCGAAAGTGGCGGACATTGTTTTCCCCGCGGCCTCGGCTTATGAAAAAGACGGCACGGTCACGAATACGTCCGGCGAAATTCAATTGCTGCACAAAGCGGCTGAAGTGATGGGGCCCCGGAGCGACTTCGATCTCTTGCGCATCTTGTCGCACCAGCTTGAAAAGCTGGGTCTGGGGAAGGCGTTTCACTACAAGACGCCCGCGGCGGTGTTCGAAGAGATTCGCAAGACGGTGCCGGCGTACGACGTAGAAGCGGCGGGCTTGCTGACAGGCGGCGCGGAAGCGACGCGTGTGCAGTTCGCGAGGAACGGACACGCGCCTTACGACGTCCCTGTGGGACTGATTCACTCCGCCGAAGACACGCTTTTCACCAGCGGCACCCTGGGGCACTTCTGCACGATGATGGAATCTGTGCCGGAGGCGAAAGCCAAGTCGTGAGCACCTTTCTCTCCAGCAACGCCGAGCTGATCATCACGCTGGTCAAGATTGCGCTGCTGCTTTTCATTGTGCTCACGGTGAACGCATATCTCACGTGGTTCGAACGAAAAGTTGTAGCGCACATGCAGTCGCGCTGGGGGCCGCACCGCGTGGGCCCGCACGGGTTGCTGCAACCGCTGGCCGACGGCGTGAAATTTCTATTCAAGGAAGATCCCACTCCCGCGGGAGTCGACAAGTTTGTTTTCTACCTTGCGCCGCTTCTCGCACTGGCGCTGGCAATGACTTCCATTGCCATTATTCCGTTTGGTCCCGATCCGATTCATGTATTTGGCCATGATGTTTATTTGGGCATCGCGCCGCCCGACTTGAATATCGGGATTCTTGCGCTTTTTGCAATTACCGCCTTGGGAGTTTATGGAATTGCGCTCGCGGGCTGGTCTTCCAACAGCAAGTATCCGCTGCTCGGTGGGTTGCGCAGTTCGGCGCAGATGATTAGCTATGAGCTGGCGCTGACGATGTCGGTGGTCGGAGTGCTGCTGATGGCAGGCAGTTTTAATTTGCGCGACATTATTAACGCGCAGGCGCACCACCCGGAGCTCGGTATTTTGGGCTGGAACGTCTGGCCGCAGATCCTCGGATTTATTTGTTTTTTTACCGCCGCGATTGCGGAGACGAACCGCGCTCCCTTTGATTTGCCGGAGGCGGAGTCGGAACTCGTTGCGGGTTTTCACACGGAGTATGCCAGCTTCAAGTTCGCGATGTTTTTTATCGCCGAGTACACCAGCATGATCACGGTTTCGTGCCTGTGCTCGATTATGTTTTTTGGCGGATGGCTGTCTCCCTTCCCTGCTTCCTGGACGTTCACGCACTATGTACCGTCGGCGATTTTGATCGCGTTCGGCTTGTGGGTGATTTGGGACGGTATACGATACGAAACGATTTTTGGGCGGATTATTTTGCCCGCAGCGGGGACGGCAATCACCGCGCTGGGTGTAGTTTTCATCTTGTATCCGGATATAAATACGTTTATTCAGGCGCCTTTCTGGCTGGTGTCGAAAATTTTCATTTTCCTTTTTGTTTATGTGTGGATGCGCGGAACCCTGCCGCGATTTCGCTATGACCAGCTCATGGCGTTCGGCTGGAAACTGCTGCTGCCAGTTTCAATCGTGAACGTGGTGCTGACCAGCTTTACGATTCTGGCGAAGATGCAGTGGGGCGCGAAATGACGGCTCCGCTCGCGGTCTTTTTCGTGCTCGCGGCACTGGCGGTAATCGGCGCGGTCAATTTGATTTTGCAGAAACACCCGATTCACAGCGCGCTTTCGCTGATTGTGGTGATGGTCGCGCTCGCCGGGTTGTACCTGCTGATGGGCGCGGAATTTGTGGCCGCGGTGCAGATCATCGTATATGGCGGCGCGATCATGGTGCTGTTTGTTTTGGTCATTATGCTTTTGAATGCGGGGATCGAGGAGCACACCAGCATTTCGAAGCTGGCGGGCGTTCCGGGATTACTGCTGGTGGCAGCGCTGGGAGGATTCATTGCCGCGACGATTGCGCGCTCGACGGATGTGGTGCAGGCGGCGCAACAAACAGGCGAGATGTCTTCGACGAAAGGCATTTCCAACATGCTTTTCAGGGACTTCGTGTATCCGTTCGAACTGACGTCGTTCCTGATTCTCGTGGCCATCATGGGCGCGGTGTTGCTGGCGCAGCGGGAGAAGAGCTGAGATGGTGCCGACGAATTACTACATCATTCTGAGCGCGATTCTGTTTGGCCTTGGCGTCTTCGCGTTTGTGTTCAAGCGCAACATCATCACGATTTTCATGTCCATCGAGTTGATGCTCAATGCGGTTAACCTGGCGTTCGTGGCATTCAGCCGGGCGCTGGGGAAACTCGACGGGCAGGTATTTGTGTTGTTTGTGATTGTGGTGGCGGCCGCGGAAGCGGCGGTGGGCCTGGGAATCATCATCCTCATTGCGCGCAACCGTCAGTCGTTGAACGTCGAGCGCGTGGATCTGCTCAAACTCTAATGCCGGCGCATCCCATACTCGAATACCTTTGGATCATTCCGCTGCTACCGCTGCTGGGCTCGGCGACCAATGGGCTTTTTGGCGCGAAGTGGCCGAACAAGATTGTGAATTGGGTGGCGCTGGGCTCGACGGGGCTTTCGTTTGCTTTCGCGCTCGAAGCGGTTCGCGAATTCTTTGATTCCGGGCAAGTGCTCTTCCGCAAGGAATTCTTTACCTGGATCGCCGCCGGGAATTTCCGTGCGGGCTTCGACCTGCAGATGGACCAGCTCACTGTTGTGATGATGCTTGTGGTCACCGGAGTCGGCTGGCTCATCCACATTTATTCGACCGGATACATGGCGCATGAAGGCGGGTACTACCGCTTCTTTTCGTATCTGAACCTTTTCATGTTTTTCATGCTGATCCTGGTCCTTGCGGCGAACTATGTGCTCCTCTTCGTTGGTTGGGAAGGCGTGGGGCTCGCTAGCTACTTGCTGATTGGATTTTACTTTTTGAGAAAATCGGCGTCCGATGCCGGCAAGAAAGCATTCATCGTCAACCGCATTGGCGACTTCGGCTTCATGCTGGGAATGTTTTTGTTGTTCCGAACATTCCATACGCTGGATTTCAACACGCTGTTCGACCTGAAGCACGCGGCCGGATGGCAGGCTGAGCCCTGGGGCCAATTCGGCACTTTGACGATTGCGTGCCTGCTGCTGTTCATGGGTGCTTGCGGAAAATCCGCGCAGCTGCCGCTGTATGTTTGGCTGCCGGACGCTATGGAAGGACCGACACCGGTCAGCGCCCTGATTCACGCCGCCACCATGGTGACAGCTGGTGTATACGTTGTGGCGCGCTCGCACGTGCTCTTCACACATTCGGAAACGGCGCTGGTGGTTGTGGCCATCGTCGGCTGCGCCACTGCGTTTTTCGCCGCCACCATCGGGCTCGTGCAGACGGACATCAAAAAAGTTTTGGCGTATTCGACGGTCAGCCAGCTGGGCTACATGTTCCTGGCGTGCGGAGTGGGCGCGTTTTCCGCTGGCATTTTTCACCTGATGACGCATGCCTTCTTCAAAGCGTTGCTCTTTCTTGCCGCCGGCAGCGTGATTCACGCCATGGGTGGCGAGCAGGACATGCAGAAGATGGGCGGGCTCAGTAAGAAGATCAAGTACACTTACGCGACCATGCTGATCGCCACGTTGGCGATTACGGGATTTCCTCCGCTGGCCGGCTTTTTTAGCAAGGACGCGATCCTGCTCAGCGCATTTCAGATTCCCGGCGGCCATCCGCTCTATATCATCGGCTTGCTCACTGCGCTGCTCACTTCGTTTTACATGTTTCGCTTGATCTTCCTGACCTTTTACGGCAAGCCGCGATACGACGAACGCAAGGTGCACGTCCATGAATCACCGTGGAGCATGCTGGGGCCGCTGGTGGTTCTCGCGGTGCTCTCGATTGTCGGCGGTTGGGTAGCTGCGCCAGCACTTGGGGGCGGACGCGACTATTTCGCGGACTTCCTCGCGCCCGTTTTTGGCGGGCACGAATCGACCGAAGTGCTAGGCGAAGCAGCGGCGCACAATCTGGAGTTAACGCTGGCTTTTGTAGCCGTGAGCGCGGCGCTTGCAGGATTAGGAATCGCATACTGGCTGTATCTGAGCCGGCCATCCAAGCCGGAAGAACTCGCCAAGTCGATGAAGGGTGTGTACACGACTCTGTTGAACAAGTATTACGTGGATGAGCTATACGCCGCTGCGATCGTCCGGCCGCTGCTCTGGATATCCACGAATGTTTTCTGGAAAACGGTGGACGTGGGCGCCATCGACGGTGCCGTCAATGGAGTCGCGGACGGCCTCACCGCTGTTGGCGACGGTGTTCGCCACACGCAATCGGGCAATACGCGCAGCTACGCGGTGTGGGTGGTCATCGGCGCAATCGTGATCATCGCTGTTGTCTTTTTCTGGACGAGCGCCGGCAAGCCAGTCGTCGGGATGGTGCGCTGATGCTGGCCGGCGGACATCTGCTCACGGTTCTGATCTTCTTCCCCGCCGTTGGAGCGCTGGCACTATTGCTGCTGCGCGCCGATGATCATAAGTACATTCGCTACCTGGCTCTCACGGTCTCGATAACCGAATTCGTTCTGTCTCTTTTCCTGCTGTGGAAAGTTCCTGTCAGCGCTGCTGGCTATCAATTGGAAGAATTCGCCAAATGGATCAATCAACCACCCATCAACTATCACTTGGGAGTTGATGGCATTAGTTTGTTCCTTGTGATTTTGACGAGTTTCTTAACGCCAATCTCGGTTCTGGCTTCCTGGAAAAGCATCGAGCACCGGGTCAAGGAATTCTTCGTGATGCTGCTGATGCTGGAGGTCGGCGTGGTCGGCGTCTTTCTCTCGCTCGATCTTTTTTTGTTCTTCCTCTTCTGGGAAGTGATGTTAATTCCCATGGCTTTGCTGATCGGCATTTGGGGCCACGAGCGCCGCATCTATGCCGCCGTCAAATTTATTCTTTACACCATGGCAGGCTCGATCTTCATGCTCGTCGGGATCATCTGGCTGTACAACGCGAGCGGCTCGGTCGTGCCAGGCGGCACGTTTGACCTGCCTGCGATTCAAGCCATGCTGCAGCGTGGCGATATTTCGCTTGCGCCGCAGACGGAAATGCTTCTGTTCCTCGCTTTCTTTGTTGCCTTCGCCATCAAGGTGCCGCTCTTTCCGCTGCACACCTGGCTACCGGACGCCCACGTCGAAGCACCCACCGCTGGCTCCGTGATGCTGGCCGGCGTCCTGCTCAAAATGGGCACGTACGGCATGATCCGCTTCTGCCTGCCGCTCTTCCCGGAGGCCTCGCGCCGAGCCGCGCCGTGGGTCGCGTTGCTGGCCATTATCGGCATTATTTATGGCGCGCTTGTGGCAATGGTGCAGCCGAACCTGAAGAAGCTGGTCGCGTATTCTTCCGTCAGCCATCTTGGCTTTGTGGTGCTCGGCATCTTCGCGTTTCACAACATTTCCATGCAGGGCGCGGTTTATCAAATGCTGGCGCACGGCATTTCCACCGGCGCGCTTTTCCTGCTTGTCGGCATGCTATACGATCGCCGCCACACGTTTGAAATCAGCGAGTACGGCGGCCTGGCTACACCGATGCCGAAGCTTGCGACTTTTTTTCTTTTCGCGGCGCTCTCTTCGCTGGGGCTGCCAATCCTGAATGGGTTTGTCGGCGAGTACCTGATTCTGCTCGGAACCTATCAACGCCACTGGCAATGGGCGACGTGGGCCGCGCTTGGTGTGATTCTTTCGGCGTGCTACCTACTCTGGTCGTATCAGCGTGTATTTTTCGGGGAAATCACCAAGGAAAAGAATCGAACTCTTCCCGATGTATCGGCGCGCGAGCGGTGGATTCTTGCCACCATGGCCGTCGTAACACTTTGGATGGGTATTGGCTCCGCGTTTATCACGAGGCGAACCGCCACCGCCGCACAGACTGTGATCGACCAGGTCGAGCCGCAGCGGCCGTATGAGGCCGCGGCACCGGGCGCAACTTCGCCGCGATCGGCAGCGACTGCGTCCTCCACGTCCAAAGCGCGCGCAGCGGAAAGGCTGGGAGCCCGCTAAATGAATTCCGCGATTCCCCGCGTCGCCGACTACTACCGCGTGCTCCCGGAATTAATCTGGTGTGGATTCGGCGTGCTGGCGATGCTGCTGCAGCCGTTTGCACGCAGCCGCCACTTCTTCTCGGCTCTCGCCATTATCGGGGCGCTCGCCGGAACCGGCGCATCCTGGCTGGCATATCAGCGCGCAGGTCTAGGCTTTTTCGGGCTCATTCAGTCCGACGCGTTCAGTTTTTTCTTTCATCTGTTAGTCGGCACGGTAGCTTTTCTTGTGATTCTCGCCGCGGGGCCGTATCTCGATCGCGAGCAGCTGCCCACAGCCGAATTCTACGCGCTGCTGCTTTTTGCGACGGCGGGCATGGGCGTTCTCGCTTCCGCGCAGGAACTGCTCACCGCGTTCATCGGCCTGGAGATGAGCTCCATTTCCAGCTACATCCTGGCGGGCTACCGCCGCGATTCGCTGAAGTCCAGCGAATCGGCGATGAAGTATTTTCTGCTGGGTTCGTTCGCCACGGCTTTCTTCCTGTATGGGATTGCGCTTGTCTACGGCTCGACGGGCACGACCATGCTGGACAAAATGGGCAACGCCGATCCGGCGAGTACGCTGTTAAGGCTTGGGCTGGCGATGATCCTCATAGGTCTCGGCTTCAAAGTAGCCGCAGCCCCGTTTCAAGTGTGGACGCCGGACGTCTACGAAGGCGCGCCAACGCCGGTCACCGCGCTTTTCTCCGCGGGGCCGAAGGCGGCGGCATTCGCGCTGCTCCTTCGCATCTTCGCCACCGTTCCGGCTGCCACGCATTTCTGGTTCTGGGCGTTCTGGATTCTCGCGGTGCTCACAATGTTCGCGGGAAACCTGGGCGCGCTGGTGCAGACCAACATCAAGCGCCTGCTGGCCTACAGTTCGATCGCGCACGCCGGCTACATTCTGGTGGCCTTTGCCGCGGTAACTTCCATGGCGCAGGGTGGCCGCGCGGAGGCGGCGGCGGCCTATGCGGCCGTGCTGTTTTATCTGCTGAGCTACGCCCTCGTAAAACTTGGCGCGTTTACCATCGTTTTGCAGCTTGGCGGCACGGGGGAAAAGAATCTCTCGCTCGACGATTACGCCGGACTCTCCCAGCGCCAGCCAGTCGTTGCAGCCATGCTGAGCATCTACCTGCTATCGCTCCTTGGGCTGCCGGTCACGGCGGGCTTCTTCGGCAAGTTCTACATCTTCAAGGCCGCTGTGAATTCGCACCTGCTCTGGCTCGCGGTGCTGATGGGAATCAACAGCGTCATCGGCGCGTATTACTATCTGCGCGTCATCGTGGTGATGTACATGCGCGAACCAAGCGCGGATGCCGCCGCGGCCGCTCCCGTAAGTTTCCCTCTGCCGGTGAACGTCGTCCTCGCCGTCACCGCCATCGGCACGATCCTCTTCGGCGTGCTGCCCAATACCGTTATCAATTTCATTCTCCAACCTACGCTCTTCGGCCGCTGAGATCGCGCCCAAGGTACAAAGGCGGACTGAAGTCCGCCTCTACATTCCGGAACGCAAAAAAAAACGGCCCGGAGACTTGCGCCTCCGGGCCGTCTGAGAATCCGTAATATACTTTCTAAATCTTCACGAAGATAATAACCAGCGTGAAGAGCGCGAGCGTCTCGACGAACACCAGGCCGAGAATCATCGCTGCGCGAATCGCCGCTGCCGCCCCGGGATTGCGCGCCATGCCTTCGCAAGCCGCGGAGGCGATCCGGCCCTGCCCTAGCGCGCCACCGAAGGCTGCCAGCGCCATGCCGAACCCCGCCGCAATCGCCAGCATGCCCTTCCCTCCAGCCGCCGCGCCCCCACCTTCCTCGGCGAACGCAGACGGAGCAATCAACATCACCGCCGCAAGTGCCACCAACACCATCATCCACTTCTTCATCACTTCCTCCTTGTCGAGTCAGGGTTTGCAAGTACAAACCCTGAATCCCGATGAATCGCCGCCAGGAGGTGGTTCCCGGGCACCGTGCAGCCGGGCTCACACTGAAGCAGCCAATTGCCGGAATCGCTTCACCGGCAAAGCCCGATTAATGCTCGTCCGCCGTGGCCATGCCCAGATAGACCGAAGGCAGGACTGTGAAAATATAAGCTTGAATGATAGCCACAAAGATATGCAGGCCGATAAAGGCCACGGGAATTGTGGCCGGGAGCACGGCAACGAGCACGCCGAGAATCGGAGACTTGGACCACGCCGCGACGGTGGCCATGGAAAACAAGCCGACAAAAATTGTGTACAAGAGATCGCTTGCCACAATGTTGGCCCAAAGACGAACGGTCAAGGAAAGAATGCGCGCCGTGGTGCTCACGAGTTCCACGGGAAAGAGCAAAACGGCCAGAATCCAATCGCCCAGTTTTTTTGGTGAGCCCGCAAACGTGAGCAGATAGCGGCCTGCGCCATGATGCCGAACCCCCTGCCAGTTGAAATAAATGAACGTAAGGATGGCACAGGACATGGGGACGGTTTTTTCCGCGGTGGGCGCGGCGAAAAATGGGATGGCGCTGAGTAGATTCGACAAAAGTACAAAAACCGAGATCGAGCCCACAAACGGAATCATCTTTAGCGCGCCGTGGTGGACGTTTTCTTCGAGCAGATCCTTGATTCCGAAGCCCAGCGGATTGGTCAGCAGCAGTTCCGCGACTTGCTGCGACGCCCCCGGCTTCTCCACGGAAAGACGCGAGCGGAGGAGCAATGCCAGAATTGTGCCGGCGATCAGCACAACCGTGCACATAACCACGTGTTCAGGGATGGGGCGGTTGGGATGCCGCGGCGTGAGATGGAAAAGCGAAAGAAGGGAGATGGCATATCGCCCCAGGTAGTGGTTCACCAGTTCGGTAAGTCCAGTTACGTGTTCAACCATTCGCTAGTCCACGGGATGCAAGATTTCGTACACACTCGCCGCGATTGTGGCGGCGCCTAAAGCACACAAACCCACCACCATGCTCAAAACAGGAACTTTCAGATATTCAAAAATAACATACACCGCAAACGCTATCAACCCGTAGCGAAAAGCCACTGCAAAGTAGCTCCCGAGGGGAACCATGGCCTTTTCTCTTCCGGCCTGTGCCGTGGATGCGGTTAACAGCGCATCCAGGCCGCGCCGGAGCCAGCGGAAATTCAGCCAGGCCAGTGCAGCGCCAATCGCCAGTCCCGCGCCCCACCGGCGGTCGCGAAGCACCGCCACGAGTAAAGCGGCAAGCCCGCCGATAAACAAAGTCAGAACGGAGATACGCGATTCAGTGGCAGCGGCCGGTGATATTTCAGGTTCCATCGCCGCTTCCGGAAACGCGTCTGAGAACATCGCGCACACCGGCGAAAAAACCGATCCCGCCTAAGATAAGCAGGAAAACCGGCTTGGTGTGCAGCCAGCGGTCAAGAAAATAGCCGAGCAGCCCGCCCACAACGACCGCGGAAACGAGCACGAATGGCAGCTCCATGGCCACGGTGGCTTGGTTCGAAGCGTCCTTCGCTCTTTCCACTGCGGGTGAAGGTGTGCCCGGTTTTTCCGGCTTATCGTCCGAAGGCATAGTGCGCTAGCTTGGTGAATGGCTCAGGATACAACCCTGCGGCCAGCGACACAAACACGGTCACGGCCAGAGCGACGGCTTGCGCGCTGGTCATCACCGGACGCGGCGCTTCGCCCGGCTGCTTGAGCCAGGCGTGGGCCACGATGCGGAAGTAGTAATACAAAGCGGGCACGATGTAGAGCACGGCGAACAACGCCAGCAGCGGATGATGCGATTCGATCAGCGAAAGGAAGATGAAATACTTGCCCATGAAGCCGGCCGTCGGGGGAATCCCTGCGAGCGAGAGCATGAAGATCAGCAGCAGCACGGCGGCGGCGGGGCTCCGCTGGTATAAACCATTCAAGTCGTCGAGCTCTTCACCGATTAATCCCTTTTGGCGCAGCACGATGACTACGGCAAACGCACCTGCAGTCATGAATACGTAGGCGAATAAATAATACGCGATGCCCACCAGCCCATCCTCATTCCCTCCCACCAGGCCGAGAAGGATGTAACCCACGTGTGAAATGGAAGAATAGGCCAGCAGGCGCTTCACGTTGGTCTGCGTCAGCGCTGCCAGGTTTCCCCAGGTAAGCGACGCAATCGCCACGCCGGCGATGACATAGATCCACGTTTCCTGCGAAACCGAGAATACAACCAGCAGCAGCCGCAGCAGCAAAGCGAAGCTCGCAGTCTTGGACGCGATGCTGATGTACGTCGTCACCGGAGTCGGCGCGCCTTCGTAAACGTCCGGCGCCCATTGATGAAACGGCACCGCCGCTACCTTGAAGAGCAGGCCAACGAGCACAAGCACGAACGCGAGAATCGGGAGCAGTTGGAGCGTGAACGGGTCCAGGTGCAGCGCCATGGGCATTCGCGCCGCGATGAGCTGCCGCATCTGCTCGCCGGCCGCGCCTGGCTGCTGGCTGCGGACTATGGCCCCAACGAGTTGATTGCGTTGCCCCAGCGCTGACCCGATGGAGCCGATATTCGTCGAGGCGCTGAGGCCGTACAGCAGCGAAAAACCGTACGCCAGAATTCCGGAGCTGAAAGCGCCCAGGAGAACGTATTTCAGCGCCGCCTCGTTCGAACGCTTCTCGCGCCGCAAGAAACCAGTGAGGATGTAGAAGCTCAGCGCCATGGTTTCCAGCCCGAGGAACATCACAATCAGGTCGATGCCGGAGGCCATCAGCATCATGCCGACGCAAGCGAAGAGCAGCAACGCGTAGTATTCGCCCTCCTGCTCTTTTTCAATTTCCAAATACTTTACCGAAAGCAGAATGACCAGCGCGGTGGAGGCAAGAAAAAGAATGCCAAAGAAAAGCACGAATCCATCCACCACCGCCGATTCGTGGAATCCAACCAATACCCCGCCATTTAACGCGATTCTTCCACGTAGCATCCACAGCGTCGCACCACTGAAAATGGTGCCAGCCAGCGCGAGGCCGGCGTTCAGGTATTTCTCTTTCTCCTCGATCCAGAAATCGATCAGCATGATCCCCAGGCCAAAAAGGACCAGCTCCATCTCCGGAAGGATGACAATGCCATCTCCCTGCAGGTAGCTTCGAATCGCGTCGATGAGTGGGATGCTCATGCGGGCGGGTTATTTCGCCTCAAGCGCGACAGCGGGAATTTCCTGCGCGGGCAATTTTGCGCGCTCGGCTTTGTAAAAGTCCGGATTCACCTGCTCGACGATTTTCTGTACCGGCTTTTCAATAAAGGCGAAAAAAGGCTTGGGATAGATCCCGATCCAGAACGCCAGTACCACCAGCGGCACCAGCGTGGCATATTCGCGCAAATTCAAGTCCGGCAAATTTTCATTTGCAAACTGCGTCACCGGGCCGAACATCACGCGCTGGTAGAGCCAGAGCAGGTACGCGGCACCCAGGACAACGCCAAGCGAGCCCCACGCGGCCCATGCCTTGCTCACCTGAAATGCACCCTGCAGAATCGTGAACTCTCCGATGAACCCGTTCAGCAGCGGCATTCCCAATGAACTCAGGCTGATGATGAGATAGATGGCTGCGAAATTCGGCATGGGGGTAGCCAGTCCGCCAAACTCCGAAATCAGCCGCGTGTGCCGCCGTTCATAGAGCACGCCGACAATCAAGAACAACGCGCCGGTGGAAATGCCGTGATTGATCTGCTGCAGCACACTGCCAGATAGCCCGTTGGGCGTAAGCGCGAAAATTCCCAGCGTGCAGAAGCCAAGGTGGCTCACCGAGCTGTAGGCGATCAGCCGCTTCATGTCTTTCTGCATCAGGCAGACGATTGCGCCGTAAATGATGCCGATCAGCGACAGCACGATCACGATGTGAATAATCTTGGCGCGCATGGCGGTATCAGCCGGTAGCAGCGGCAGCGAAAACCGGATGAAACCGTACGTCCCCATTTTCAAAAGCACGCCAGCTAAAATGACGGAGCCTGCCGTCGGTGCTTCCGTGTGGGCGTCAGGGAGCCACGTATGGAACGGGAACATCGGAACCTTGATCGCAAACGCAAAGAAGAAACCCCAGAAGAGCCACACCTTCAGCGGATCAGCAAAATGCTGGGCGGCGGCGAGCAGCGTTGGAACATCAAAGGTGCGCAAACCGTCCGGCTGTACCGGCGCATAGAAATACAACGCCAAAATCGCCAGCAGCATCACAACCGATCCCGCCAGCGTGTACAGGAAAAACTTGATCGCCGCATACAGCCGGCGGTCGCTGCCCCACACGCCGATCAAGAAATACATGGGCACGAGCATCACTTCCCAGAAAACGTAGAAAAGGAAGAAATCCAGCGAAACGAAAACGCCAATCATGCCCACTTGCAACAGCAAAAGCAGAATGTAGTATTCCTTTTGGCGCTGCTTGATGGCGCTCCAGGACGACAGAATGGCGATCATCCCGAGAAACGTCGTCAGCATGACCAAAAGAAGACTGATGCCGTCGATGCCCAGGTGGTATCTCGCGCCGATGGACGGAATCCATTCGGAATTTTCTTCGAACGTAAAACCGCCCCATCCCGGATTGGACCAGCGGAGCAGCGGCAGAGAAACCACGAAGCCCAAGGCGCCGAAAAAATTGCCGACGATCCGGTGAATGACGTCCTGCTCGCGCGGCACGAGCAGCAACAGCAGCGCACCGACCAGCGGCGTGAACAGAACCACGCTCAATATGTGATGTGCAAGAAAGTCCATTCTCCGCCTCTCAATGCACGCCGCGCAGCAGCGTCTGCATGTGATGCCCGTAATATGCCAGAAGAACAACTAGTCCAATTAAAATCACCATCGCGTAGCTCGAAAACATTCCCGTTTGCAACAGGCGAATCGGATAGCTGAGCAGTTGCAAAAACTTCGCGCCGAAATTCAGCAGCCCGTCGATCACCCACTTGTCCCACCACATCGAAAGCGTCGAACCGAAACGCGCCAGCCACCCCGCCCCGTCCACGCCCATGCCATCGATCACTTTGCCGTCGAAAAGTCCAAACAAAGTGCTCAGATCTTTCACGCGATTCACGATCAAGGCGTCGTAAATTTCATCGACGTAGTATTTGTGGACGAGCAGTTGATAGAGTCTCGGCCACTTTTTGGCGACCAGTTCCGGGGCGAACCTCTTAGCACAATACAGCTGGTAGGCTAGGAAAATGCCTGCGGCCGCAATTGTGAGCGAGGCCCCCATTAACAAGAGCTCTTTAAAAACAGCGTGATGCACGATATTCACTTCTCCTGTTTCAGGCATTACGCCCTTCAGGATGGGGTCAAGAAATTTCTCGAAGCGGTTCTCTCCGCCGATAACCTCCGGCCAACCAATCCAGCCGCCAATGATGGAGAATCCGGCGAGAATCATGAGCGGAACGGTCATGGGCCATGGTGATTCGTGGACATGTTTTTCGACGTGCTCGTCGGCGCGGCAATAGCCGAAGAAGGTAAGGAAGAGCATGCGGAACATATAAAACGCGGTCAGGCCTGCGGTGATGAAGCCGACAACCCACAGCAGGAAAAAGCGGTCGAAGGCCCGGCCGAGAATTTCATCCTTGCTGAAAAATCCGGCGAAGGGAAAAATTCCAGCGATGGCCAGGGTGGCGATCAGCATGGTGTAGTAGGTGTACTTGATCTTTTTGTCGAGGCCGCCCATTTTGCGGATGTCCTGCTCGCCGGACATGGCGTGGATGACGCTGCCGGCGCCGAGGAACAGGAGGGCTTTGAAGAAGGCGTGGGTCATAAGGTGAAAAATTCCGGCGGCGAAGGCACCGACGCCGAGCGCAAGGAACATGTAGCCGAGCTGGCTGATGGTGGAGTAGGCGAGAACCTTCTTGATGTCGGTCTGCACCAGCGCCATCGACGCCGCAAAAATCGCCGTGACCGCTCCCACCACCGCAATCACGTCCAGCGCGAACGGCGCCAGTTGATAGACGGGGTTCATTCTCACCACCATGTACACGCCCGCGGTCACCATCGTGGCTGCGTGGATCAGAGCGCTGACCGGCGTTGGGCCTTCCATTGCGTCCGGTAGCCAGATGTAGAGCGGAATCTGCGCGGACTTTCCGGCAGCTCCCACGAACAGCAGCAGTCCGATTACCGTGAGAACGTGCGCGCCTGAACCGAGCGTCCCGGCGCGAACAGCGGCTTCCAAGGACTGCAATATCCCCGAATATCCCCCCGACTCCGGCAAACCGAGCGAAGTGAATCGAATCGTGCCCAGCGTCACCGCCGTCAACAAGAGTCCCAGCAGGAATCCAGCGTCGCCAATCCGGTTTACGATGAACGCTTTCTTCCCAGCATCGGACGCCGACTTCTTCAGAAAATAAAACCCAATCAGCAAATAGCTACACAGGCCGACGCCTTCCCAGCCGACGAACATCAGCAACAGATTGTTCGCCAGCACCAGCGTCAGCATCGCGAACATAAACAGGTTCATGTAGCCGAAAAAGCGGTAATAGCCGCCCTCATGCGCCATGTAACCAACGGAATAAACGTGAATCAGAAAACCAACGCCCGTAACGACCAGCACCATCACGCAGGAAAGCGGATCTAACAGAAATCCCCAGTCCGCCACAAAGCGTACGAGGTGCCCGCCCGTCATCTGCATCGCGCCCGGCGTCAGCCATTCAAACATGATCTGCTGCGTCACGCGATGCTCCGGATCAGCGGCCAGCAATTGTGAAACGGCCCCCAGCGCGTAGACGAAAGCCAGCCCGACGCTTCCAACGCACAGCACGTTAACGCCGATCTTCGGAAGCCGCTTGCCCACAAAAAGCATCAGCGCCGCCGAAACCAGCGGAAACAGCGGGATCATCCAGAGATGATCGAGAAAATAACCCGTGGGCGTCATGCCAGTTTCATTTCTTCCTTCTTGCTGTCGTGCTGCGCTACCACTTCAGCAAATCCATTTCGTCCGCCAAAACCGTCTCGCGGTTCCGGAAAAACGCGATGATGATTCCCAATCCGACGGCGGCCTCTGCCGCTGCATCCGCAATGATGAACAGCGCGAAGACCTGCCCCGCCACGTCGCCATACAAACGCGAAAACGCCACGAGATTTATGTTCACGGCGTTCAGAATCAGCTCGATAGACATAAGCACGACGATGACGTTGCGCCGTGTAATCACCCCGATTACCCCGAGGATGAACAGCGCGAGACTCAGAAAAAGATAATGTCCAATCGGCAGCATCAGCTCTCTACGCCCTCTTCTTCGCCATGACCACCGCGCCTATCATTGCCACCAGCAACAAAACCGAAGCAATCTCAAACGGCAACAGGTACGCATCAAATAAACTCTTCGCCACTGCTTCGGCGTTCGGAGGGAGCCGGTTCGCGGGCGCAGCGTTGCGCCCCGGCCAGATCTGCCCCCCGCCCTTCCCCGAACTCCAGAACATCAGTCCCACCTGCGCGCTCAATGCCAGCGCCACGATCAAGGCCACCCACTTCTGCCGTGCAAACTTGATCTGGTGCAGCGCCACGTCCAGGTTCACCAACATGATCACGAAAATAAACAGCACCATGATTCCGCCGACGTACAAGATAATTTGCACGATAAACAAGAACTCGGCGCGAAGCTGGAGAAAAATTCCCGCGGTGGCAAGCAGCGTGGTGATCAAGAAGATGGCGCTGTGCACCGCATTGCGCCGAGTCACCATCAGCGCCGCGCTACCCACGGCGATGCTCGCAAAAAAATAAAATATGACGCTATCCAGCATAAAAATCCGGAACTGCCACCGCTTCCTGCCGGGCTCGATTTTTCTGCTCAATGCCCAGGATGATTAGCGCCGCTACCAGGCCGAGGATGGCCGCCGGTGTCGTAGCTAGCAGCAGCGCCCAGCCCTGCAAATGGTAGTAACTCCCAACGATCAGGGACAGGCCAACCAACAAAACGTTGATGATGGACAGCGGGATCAGGAAATGCCAGCCCAGCCGCATCAATTGATCGAAGCGGTAGCGCGGAATCGTAAATCGCAGCCACATGAAAAAATAAATGTACGCGCTCACCTTGAAAATGAACCAGAAGCCGCCGTGAATCCCGGCATAAAAAGGCTTTACGGCTTCCGCCATCGCAGGTTTCAGAGCTGATAGAAGCACCGGCCCCACTAGCACCAGGGCAACAACAAAGCACAATCCAGCGACAACCAGCATAAACACCTGTTGCACGCGCGTCGGTTGGCGCGGAACGCGCAGTATGCAATAAGCAGCTACTGCAAGTATCAAGAGCGGGGGTAACAGGTCTAGAAGATCCAAGCCGTTCAAGCCCTTTAGTGTGAACCAATGGGTTCCAGCGAAGGGCCGCAACCAGCCTCCCAGGAACAGCGTCGTCGCCACCGAAGCCACCACGATCATGTTGGTGTATTCCGCGAGGAAATAAAGCGACCAGCGAAACCCGCTGAACTCTGTCATGTAACCGGCCACCAACTCGGATTCCGCTTCCGGCAAATCGAACGGCGCGCGATTGGTCTCCGCAATCGACGCCACCAAGTAAGTGAAGAACGCCACCGGTGCAAGAAATCCAAACCATACGCCCGCACTCGCCTGCGCTTCCACAATCGATTTGATATTCAACGTACCTGCCAGCAACAATCCGCTAACCAGCGCCATTCCCGCCGCGGTCTCATAACTCACCAGCTGCGCCGCGCTTCGTAAAGCGCCCATCAATGAGTAGTGGCTATTCGAAGCCCACCCGCCCAGCACGATTCCGAAAATCCCCAGAGCGCTGATACCCACGACAAACAAAAGTCCAATGTTGAGATTCACTCCAATTTGAAACGCCGGTCCAAACGCCAGCCCGCCAATCGCCAGCAGCGCCGCACCTACGGAAAACACCGGCGCTAGCCAGAACACCAGCTTGTCCGCGTCCTCCGGAATAATGTCTTCCTTGATCAGCAGCTTCACCGCGTCCGCGATGGGCTGCAACAATCCATGCGGCCCCACGCGCATTGGCCCGAGCCGCGCCTGCATGTCCGCCATCAATTTGCGCTCGACCAGCACCACGTAGCCGACAATCAGAGGCAGCACCGCTACGATTACGACCCCGCATACCAGCGGCGCCCAGTAGAGCTTCAGAAAATCAATGGTTGCCTGGATTGCAGCCTGCATCAGCGGTCCACTTCTCCCAAAACGATGTCGATGGTCCCAATAATCGCCACCACATCGGCCACCAGGTGTCCCCGCACCATGCGATCAAACGCTTGCAAATTGATGAATGACGGCGGCCGGATCCGCACGCGATACGGCTGCACGCTTCCATCGCTCACCACGTAATAACCCAACTCGCCTTTCGGCCCTTCGATCGCGTGATACACCTCGCCCGGTGGCGGCTTCAAAACTTTGCCGACTTTCGCCAGGATCGGCCCCGGCGGAATATTCTCAATCGCCTGCAAACAGATCAGCCGCGATTGCCGCATCTCCTCCATGCGCACCAGATACCGGTCGTACGTATCACCCGTCGTCCCCACGGGAATTTCAAATTTGTATTGGTCGTAAGCCGCATAGGGCGCCGCCTTGCGAAGGTCCCATTTCACGCCGCTGGCCCGCAGCACCGGCCCGGTCACGCCAAACGCGATGGCATCTTCCTTAGTAAGAATCCCAATGCCCTTGGTGCGCCCAATCCAGATACGATTATTCGTCAGCAGCGTTTCGTATTCCACGATTCGCGATTCGAAATCCTTGCAGAACCGCTCCACGTCTTTTTCGAACGTGTCGTACGCTTCGTACTGCAGCCCGCCGATTCGAAACGCGTGCGTGGTCAGCCGGGCCCCGCAATATTTCTCCAGGATTTTTAAAATCTCTTCCCGTTCACGGAAGCAGTAAAACAGCGGTGTAAGCGCCCCGATGTCCAGCGCATGCGTCCCCAGCCACAAGAGATGGCTGGCGATGCGCTGCAATTCCGTAAGGATCGTTCGAATCACGCGCGCGCGCGGCGGCGCTTCCACCACCATCAACTTTTCGACTGCCTCGCAATAGCCCAGCCCATTGCTCACGGCCGCCACGTAATCCATGCGGTCCACGTACGGCGCAAACTGCTGATACGTGCGGTTCTCCGCGATTTTCTCGACGCCCCGGTGCAGATACCCGATCACGCACTCGGACCCGATCACCCGCTCCCCGTCGAGCTTCAGCACCACACGCAGCACGCCGTGCGTCGACGGATGCTGCGGTCCCATATTGATGACCAGCTCTTCCGCCCCCAGCAGCGTCTTACCCTCGTTGGTGACTTCAATACTCAGCGTCGTCTCCCATCACCGCTAAAACCTGCTTACTGCCCGCTCTCAATTCCCAGGTTTTCCCGCACCCAGGCCGTGTCCTGCTGCAAAATGTCATAGTCCTTGCGCAGCGGATACCCTTGCCACTCATCCGGGAGCAAAATGCGCTTCAGATTCGGATGCCCGGAAAAAACAATTCCAAACATATCGAACACTTCCCGCTCCAGCCAATCCGCCGCCAGCCACACTCCCACCGTACTCGGCACCTGTTCGCCATCGCCGGCATGCGCCTTCAACCGCAACCGCTCGTTCTTCGCAAAAGAATAAAGATTTAGGACCACATCAAAGCGCTTCTCGCGCTTCGGCCAATCGACGGCCGTCAAGTCCGACAGCATGTCGAACTTCTCTTCATCCCGCGTGTAAAGCGCTACCTCGGCCAGGCGAGCGCGCTCGACCGTGATGATCGCCTGTTTGCGGTCTTCCATCGCTTCCACGATGGCCGCCCCAAACTTGGCGCGATACCGCGCGACCATCTCGTTATCGAGCGGAGTCTGCAATACCACCGGAGGCTTGGGAGCAGAAGGGGCTGCCGGCTTCGCCGGGGCCGCGGGTGCCGCAGGTTTCGCAGGCGCAGCGGGCGCACCAGCGTCCGCCGGTTTGGCCGTAGGAGTTGAGACGGGGGATGGCGTGCTCGCGGGCTTTTCTCCCGTGGGCACTTGCGGTGGTTGTGGTTGCTTCGGCTCGTCAGCCATTGACCCTGGGTGCAGCAGGTTACAGTGAACGGCCCCGCGCTCACAACCTACAACCGCGGAGCAGCCTAGAATTCGGACGCCGCGTTTCTAACACACGCCGCGAAACCCGTCAATCAGAACAACTTCCGCCACAAAGGGCCCGCCGGGAAAATTTCATCCTCGACCGGCTCAGGCCCACTCGAGAGCGCCCTTTTTGTACAGCCACAGATACCCAACAAGCAAAATCCCAATGAACACCACCATCGACATCAGGGCAAAAATCCCCATGTGCGCCGCAACCCACCCCTTGTATAGAATCGCCCAGGGGATCAGGAACATGGTCTCCACGTCGAATATCACGAACAGCATGGCGATAATGTAGAACCGCACCGAGTACCTGTGCCGCGCGTTCCCTTCCGGCGGAATCCCGCACTCATAGGGCTTCAATTTCGCGCCAAAGCCGGTCGATGTCGGGCGAATCAGCTTCGCCGCGATCAGCGTCACCGCGGGAAACGCAATCACCAGCGCCGCATAGAGCAGAACAGGAAGGTATTCGCTCGGCATCACTCCCTCACGCGCAGCATCCTACCATCAATTCCGCCGCAATCAACCATCGCATCCGTGGTGCGGGAGATTCGAATCAATCCTGCTACTTGTCGAACAGCAGCTCCCCCGCCCGGCTGGTCGCTTTCACCACCGCTTTGATCAACGTCACGCGCAGCTTGCCTTCTTCCAATTCCAAGATTCCATCGATGGTGCACCCCGCTGGCGTCGTCACCGCGTCTTTCAACAATGCCGGGTGGTCGCCCGTTTCCAGCACCACGCTGGCCGCGCCCTTCATCGTCTGCGCCGCCAACAGCGTCGCCACGTCACGCGCCAACCCCACTTTCACGCCTGCTTCCGCCAGCGACTCGAGAATAATGTACGCAAACGCCGGCCCGCTTGCCGAAAGCCCCGTCACTGCATCCATATTCTTTTCATCCACTACCACCGTGCGCCCGACGGCATTAAACATCGCCCGCGCCATTTCCAAATGCTCATCGCTCGCATGCGTGCCGCGGCAAATTCCCGTCATCCCGCATCCTACCGTCGCCGGAGTATTCGGCATGGCTCGTACCACCGCCACCTTGCCGCCAAGCCGCTGCTCGATGTAACTCGTCGGCACGGAGGCCGCGACGGAAATCACCAGCGCCTTTGCCTTCAGCTTCGGCGCGATCTCCTTCAGCACCTCGCCCACCACTTGCGGCTTTACGCCCAATAACACAATGTCCGCACCTTGCACCGCCTTGCGGTTCTCCGTCGTCACCACAACGCCCAATTCCTTCGCCAACGCGGTCGCTTTCTCGCTGTGCTTCACCGTCGCCGTAACATGCTTCGCCTCAAAGAGTCCTTGCTTCAAATACGCTCGCAGCAGGATTCCGCCGAGTTTTCCGGTCCCCAAGACGGCCAGTTTCTTGTCCGTTAGTTTGTGTGTCGCTTTGCCAGCCATGATCCAAGCATTCTTGACGACCCGCGCCCCCGCGTCAACCACCGTTTCACCCTGCCTTCAGGTACAATTCTGCGCGCGATGATCGCTCACTCCATTCGCCATCCATCAAGCAAACATTCCATTTATTTGCTCTTCGTGCTTGTCCTGGGAAGCGCGTTGCCTTTTCTGTCCCAGACTCCGCAGCAGGCAGCGGCCAATCCCTCCTTCAAGATTTCAAAAGACGTGGCCGTTCCTATGCGCGATGGCGTGATTCTGCGAGCTGATGTGCTGCTCCCCAGCGACACCGGCCGCTTCCCGACGCTCGTCTATCGCACGCCTTACAACAAAGAGTCTGCCCTGCGCGGCTATAAAAGTTTTGAAAAAGCGGTTGCCCGCGGCTACGCCGTCGTGGTCCAGGATGTCCGCGGACGCTATGCTTCCGATGGAGAGTTCACGCCATACCAAACCGAAGGCCACGACGGGTACGACACCATCGAGTGGGCTGCCCAGCAACCCTGGTCCAATGGCAACGTTGGCACTTTCGGTCTCTCTTATCCCGGGGCCGTTCAATGGCTCGCCGCCGTCGAAAATCCCCCGCACCTGAAAGCCATGGTCCCCGCAATGACCTTCTCCACGCCGCGCAATTTTTTTTATTCCGGCGGAGTCTTCGACGGTTCCTGGCTCGATTGGATTTGGCTCAATATTGCCCCGGACATTCGCACTCGCCAGAATCTCCCCGGCCCCAAAACGCACAAGGAAGCCGCCGAATCCTGGAAGCTCGAACATCAGCGCATGCAAGAATTCCTTCCTCTTCGCGATCTCCCCGACCTGAAAGAAGTCGCGCCCTTCTATTACGAGTGGCTCGCGCATCCCCCCACCGATCCCTGGTGGGACTGGGCCGAACTTCGCAGCAAATATGACCGCGTCCATGCCGCGGTCCTGAATTTTTCCGGCTGGTATGACGAAGCCTACGGACCAGATGGCGCCACCACCAATTTCAACGGTCTCCTCGCCGCCCGTCGTGGCGAAATAGATCCCCGCACGCGCACCGTCATCGGCCCATGGACGCACGGCGGTCAGGAAGAATCCCGCTCCGGCGAACGCGAGTTCGGCCCCACCGCCGCCATCGATTACGACGAACTCATCCTCCGCTGGATGGACCACTACGTCCGCGGCATCGACAATGGCGTCGACCGTGAAAAACGCGTCCGCCTATTTGTTATGGGAGAAAACGTGTGGCGCGACGAAGACGTCTGGCCTCTCCAGCGCGCCCGTTCGGAATCTTTCTATCTCTCTTCCAAATCCGCAGACGACAGGATAGGAAGTCTGGAACATTCTCTAACGGAAAAGAATTTCGTCAATTCTTCATTCAAGTCCGATCCCGCTCATCCCCTCACAGATCCTTACACGGCCTATGGCGCGCATGACTACCGTTCTCTGGCCGGCCGTGAGGATGTCCTCGTCTATGATAGCGAACCGCTCCCTGCAAACGTGGAAATTACCGGCCCCATCCACGCGGAGATTTATCTCTCTGCTGGTTGCCGCGATGTGGATCTGTGGGTACGCCTGCTAGATGTCGCGCCTGACGGCACCGCCTTCAATCTCATGAGCCCCGGCCTCGACGTTCTTCGCGCCAGCTACCGCAAGGAATCGTTGCAACCCGTCTATCTCGACGGCGAAAGTATCACCCGGCTAGACTTGGATCGCATGCTGACCAGCAACACATTTCTCTCCGGCCATCGCATCCGCGTTCAACTCTCCGGCGCCTTCTTTCCGCACTTTTCCCGCAACTTGCAAACGGGAAATTCCGAAGTCACAAGCTCACGCACGTTCCCCTGCGTAGTGAAGATCTTTCATGGCAAAAAACACCCATCCCGAATTGTTCTTCCTGTGATTCCGCGGTAGGAGCGATCAATCGTGGCGCGCGCCGTGGAGCACTTTTACCGCGTGTGGCAGCAAGGCCGCCACCGCCTCCAGCGATTCAACCGCGCCCTTCGGACTTCCCGGCAGATTCAGAATCAGCGTCTTGCTGCGCACGGCCGCCGTTCCACGCGAAAGCACTGCCGTCGGCGTGTGTTCCAGCCCCTTGCGGCGCATCTCTTCGGAAATTCCCGGCACAATGCGGTCCGCCACGGCTTGCGTCGCTTCCGGAGTATTGTCCCGCGGCCCAATCCCCGTTCCGCCCGTGGTCAGCAGCACATCCACGCGCCCCGTATCCGCCAGCGTTCTCAAGTGCTCACGCACATCCGCGGGATCGTCAGAGACGCATAGGGATGTGGTCACTTCCCATCCCAATCCCCGGCAGAATGCAACCACCGCGGGTCCGGACAAATCCTCGCGTTGGCCTTTTGCCGCGCTGTCACTAATGGTCAGGACCGCTACACGCATCGGAGGAGTTTCTGAAAGAAGTTCACTTCGTCTCTACCGCATCGCGATTCGATTCGTCCATTAACCGCATTGCTTCCATCAGCAGCCCGGTCGTATTCTTTGTCGTCGTCGTTCGAGTCGAACCGTTCGCCGCGTTGAAGTCGATCTCAAACTCACCCGCGGTCCACAGCACCACCTTGTAAACCGCGTCGTCGCCTTCCACTTTGCCGACCTTCGCGTCCCGGCACTGCCCGCTGGCAAAATAAAGTTCCCCCTGAGTGCCGCCTTGCCGCACGACCAGCCGGCACGACTTCTGCCCCATCTCCAGCGATTGCATCAGGTCGATCATGCTCATTTCTTCCAGCCGGCCCTGAATCACTCCCGGGCGTGATGCTTTCTTTTGCAGCTTTTCGAGGTGCAGCCGGTCGACCACTTTTTTCGCGATGCGTACCAGATCCTTGATCAAGAATGGCTTGGGAACGAAATCCTCGACGCCATCCACCAGCGGCCTCAATCGCTCTTCAATGTCCGGGCGGCTGGCCATGAACAAAAACGGAATGTGCTTGGTCGCCTCGCGGCCTCGCAACTTTTCAAAAAGTTGCCGCCCATCCAGTCCCGGCATTTTGTAATCGCAGAGGATCACGTCCGGCGGATCATCAATTACTTTGAGTAGCGCGTCGGCACCATCCGTGGCAGTTTCCACTTCGCAGTACGGCTCCAGTCCCTTCACGATCAGCTCGCGCACCAGCGGATTGTCCTCCGCCAGCAGCAACTTTACGGATTTTCCGCCCGCCGTGCTCATTTTCTGCCCTTCTTCACGATGCCCTTTCGATGAAAATCCCCGCTCTTACCGCCGGTCTTTTCGGCGAGAAAGATCCCCGTGATTTCCATCCCTTTGTCGAGGGCTTTGCACATGTCATAGACCGTGAGGGCTGCGGCGGCAACGGCGACCAGCGCTTCCATCTCCACGCCTGTCTGGGCCGTCGTCGCTACACTGGAACGCACTTCCACGCCATTCTTGCACAGCCGCGCGGTCACATCAATGTGCGTGAGCGGCAGCGGATGACAAAGAGGTATCCACTCCGCTGTTCTTTTTGCAGCCGCGATTCCCGCAATCCGTGCGACTTCGAGAGGATCGCCCTTCGGATTCTTCAGCCGCCGCACCTCCCGCACTACCCGCGGTTTCATCTTTACAAATCCTTCTGCCCGCGCCGTCCGTGTCGTCACCGCTTTCGCCGACACGTCCACCATCCTCACTTCACCCTTTTTCCCGTAATGCGATAGCTTCGCCATTCTCGCGCGCCTAGACGACATCCTTCCTCAGCCACACCGATACGTTCTCACCCGCGTCGATCTTCTCCCGCTCTGCCGGCACAACCAAAAAACAATTCGCCTTTCCAAGCGCCGCAATGTCTCCGGATCCCTGCCATTTCAGAGCCTTCACTTCCGCGGTCGGTCCGCGCCACTCCACCCGCGCTGGCAAAAAATGTGTCATCCCCGGCTTCTCATTCAGCGCTTCGCCCAGCCGCGCCTGCACCAATGGCAATGCCCGCGCTTCCGCCCCGCTCAACAAATCCATCGCCGGCCCCACAAATAATTCAAATGTCACCATGGTCGAAACCGGATTCCCCGGCAACCCAAACACAGGCTTCCCCTGGCAATATCCAAACACCGCCGGCTTCCCAGGCCGTATTGCTACCGCGTCAAAGAAAAACTCCGCCGCCATCGCCTTCAAAACTTTTTCAACCAGATCGTACTTCCCCATCGAAACTCCGCCCGACAGCACCAGCACATCTTCTTTCAGACCGCGTTCGATTTTTTCACCCAGATCCTCCACGCGATCCGCCGCATTTCCCAAGACCACAGGCTCTCCGCCCGCAATTCGAACCTGCACTGCAAGCGAAACGCTGTTGCTGTTCCGAATCTGAAATGGTCCCGGCGTATCCTCAACCATCACGACTTCATCGCCCGTCGACAGAATCGCTACTCGCGGCTTCTTCGTGCATTGCAACTCCACCGCCCCAACCTGCGCAGCAAGCGCGAGTTCCGCATATCCCAGCCGCATCCCCGGCCGCAAAATGCTTTGCCCGGCCGCAGCCTCACTCCCTCTCGGAACGATATTCTGCCCGCTCTGCGCCGCGCGTTCGAATCGCACCACGTCGCCCAGGCGTTGCGTCTGCTCAATCATCACCACCGCGTCCGCGCCGTGTGGAACCGCAGCGCCCGTCATGATCTGCACGCACGTCCCCGCCGCCAGCGCCTCGCTTACCGTATCGCCGGCCTTGATTTCTCCCGCGCACTTCAGGCTCGCCCCCGGTGCCACTTCCTTCGCCTGCACCGCATATCCATCCCGCGTCGACCGGTCAAACGGCGGATACTCTCGATCCGTCTTCACTTCCTGCGCCAACACCAACCCCAGCGCCTCCCACACGCTCACACTTGCGGCCGCGCGTGGTCCTCTCCTCCTTCCGATTTCTTCAATGACGATTTGGCGAGCTTGCTCGTAGCTGAGCATAGGAAAGTTGGTGTAGGTGCCGGGCTTCAGCCCGGCGCGCTCGGTTATTTTCGCCGCTCTACTCTGTGTTCTCTGCGTTTTCTGCGAACTCTGCGTTAATTCTTTTTTCTTTTCCTACAACCACCGCGCCAGCAGCGTCCCCGCCGGCACAATTGTCGCATCGCGCTCCGGTCCCGTAGAGATCATCCCAATTTCCACCTGCAAGAAATCTGAAATGAATCGTAAATACTCCGCCGCGGCTTTCGGCAGCTTCGCTCCATCCTTCGCCCCGTACGTCGTTTCATTCCATCCCGGCAGAGTCTTGTACTCCGGCGTCACGCGTTCATACTCTTCCGCCAGCGCCGGCATCTCCTTGAGCGGCGTGCCTTTGTATTTGTACCCCACGCAAACCTGGATTTCCCGCTGCGTATCAAACACATCCAGCTTCGTAATCACCAGCGAATCGATCCCATTGATCATCTTCGCGTAGCGCAGCACCTGCAGATCCAGCCACCCGCAGCGCCGCGGCCGTCCCGTCACCGCGCCAAACTCTTTCCCCCGCGCGCGCACTTCCTGCGCATCCAGGTCCGGCATCTCCGTAGGAAATGGCCCGCTCCCCACGCGCGTCGTATAAGCCTTGGAAATTCCCAGAACATGCTTGAGCTTCGTGGGCGGCACTCCCACGCCCGTCGCTGCCCCGCCCGAAGTCGCGCTCGACGACGTCACGAACGGATACGTCCCATGATCAATGTCCAGCATCGTGCCCTGCGCCCCTTCGAACAACACGGACTTCCCTTCATCCAGCGCGCCGTTCACCAGCTCCGCTGTATCGCAAATATATTCGCGTATTTTTTCGCCCAACTTCAGCGTCTCTTCCACCTCATGCGAGAAATCAATGTTCGCGCCGTACGCGCCCTTCGCCAGCCGGTTTTTCTCCGCCACTACGTGCGCCGCTTTCTTTCGAAACAGCTCCGGCTCCAGCAAGTCGCACATGCGCAGCCCGCGCCGCGCCATCTTATCTTCGTACGCTGGCCCGATTCCCCGCGAAGTGGTCCCAATCTTATCCGCGCCCCGCGCGCCCTCCGCCGCTTTGTCCAATTCCCGGTGATACGGAAAAATCAAGTGCGCGCGATTGCTGATGTGCAGCCGCCCCTTCACGTCGATCCCCGCCTTCGCCAGCGTATCGATCTCCGCCACCAGCGCCGCCGGATCCACCACCACGCCCGTGCCAATCACCACATGCCGTTTCGGCCGCAAAATCCCGCAAGGAATCAGCTGCAGCACATACCGGTCCTTCCCAATGATGACCGTATGCCCCGCATTATGCCCTCCCGCCACCCGCGCAATGTAATCAAACGATCCCGCAAGGTAGTCCACCACCTTGCCTTTGCCCTCATCGCCCCACTGCGCTCCCACCACAACTACCGATTTCATCCCGACCCTCTCTCAACTTAGGACAGGCATGCCTGCCGATCCCCTCCCATGCCTCAACCACACCTCAACACTGTCGCGCCCACAGCACATGACTGCTTTGGAAAACACCAAAAAACGGCAGGCTCTAATCGTAAGCTCGCCTCGCCCTCAACGCAAGCAAGCCTTCCAGCCGATGCTAGCGCGACAATTCCGCATACCGGTAACAGCTAACGAGGTGATCGTTCACCATGCCCGTCGCCTGCATCAACGCATAACAAATCGTCGACCCCACAAACCGGAATCCTCTCTTCCGCAAATCCTTGCTCAGTGCGTCCGACTCCGCTGTCTTCGCCGGCATTTGTTTGTGTGCCTTCCACCTGTTTTGCTTCGGCCGGCCATCCACAAATCTCCAGATGTACGCATCAAACGTCCCGAACTCTTCTTGCACCTTCAAAAACGCCTGTGCGTTCCCAATTGCCGCCGCAATCTTCAACCGGTTCCGGATAATCCCTGCATCCCCAAGTAGCTCTCTTATTTTTTCCTTGTCATACCGCGCCACTTTCGCCGGATCGAATCCGTCAAACACTTCCCGGTACCGCGCGCGCTTTTGCAAAACCGTGTCCCAACTCAGCCCCGCTTGTGCCCCCTCCAAAATCAAAAATTCAAACCACGTGTGCTCCTCATGCACCGGCACGCCCCATTCCTCGTCGTGATAAGGAATGTTCACCTCTTTTTTCGCCCAATGGCAGCGCATAATTTCGCCTTCAGTTTTTTTCATAACCATTTCCCGAAACTACGCTGACAGCGACTCTCCGTCCTGCACAAACAAAAAGCGTGTCGCACCTTGCAGCGCGACACGCTCTTCCAACCAAAAGAAACTACCTTAGGCGATATGCCGCGCCAGCGCCTTGGTGATCTGATCCTTCGGCACCGCCCCGACAATCTGCTCCACCACCTGCCCGTTCTTGAACACCAGCAGCGTCGGAATCCCCCGCACGTTATACCGCCCCGCGGAATTCATCGCTTCATCCACGTTCAACTTCATCACTTTCAGCTTCCCCGCATAGTCGTGTGCAATCTCCGCCACCGTCGGCGCCAGCATGTGGCACGGCCGGCACCACTCCGCCCAGAAATCCACCATCACTGGCTGTGAATTGCTCGCCGTCAACACTTCCGCTTCAAAGTTTCCGTCCGTTACTGCCTGAATCGAATTGTCAGCCATGTTCTTTTTTATCAGCAGCTTGCCCGCAGGCCGCCACTTATCACTCCTCTATCACCCTAATTAGATGTCGCAACAGGCTTTTGGTTTCTTGCTGCCTGCCCCGTGCCTTGCGCCGTTTGTCCCCCTCCCCGGCTCGCTTCCCCCGTTCCCGCAGCAGCTGTTCCTGTTACAGGAGCGCCATGACCTAGTCCACGAGCCGCCCGCGCCGCCTCATACAGCTTCGCATATTCCGCCGCCGGTCCCTTCCACGAAAAATCCTTCGCCATCCCATTCAACTGGATGCGCTTCCAGATTCGCTCATCCATATAGTGGTGCAGCGCCTGCCGCACCGCGTACAGCAGCGCCTCACCGGAATATTCCTTAAACTTGAATCCCGTCCCCGTCCCGTGTTCCACGTCGAACGGCTCGATGCTGTCGTCCAACCCCCCCGTCGCCCTCACAATCGGCACCGTACCATACTTCAAGCTGTACATTTGATTCAACCCGGATGGCTCGTACCGCGAAGGCATCAAAAACATGTCCGCGCCTGCCTCCACTTTGTGCGCCATCGTATTGTCGTACGCGATTTTCACGCCCACGCGCCCCGGATACGCCGCCGCCAGTGCCCGGAAAAAATCCTCATATTTCTTTTCCCCGGTCCCCAGCACAACCAGCACCAAGTCCTCTCGCATCAACTCGTGCGCTTTCTCCGCAATCAAATCGAATCCCTTCTGGTCCGCGAACCGCGAAACGATTCCCATCACCGGGCGTTCCAGAAGATCGTGCGATAATCCGAATAATTCCAGCAGCTCCTGCTTGCAAACCTGCTTCCCGCCCAAATCCTTTGCCGAATATTTCGCCGCAATCAGCTTGTCCTTCGCCGGATCCCACGCCGAGTAATCCACTCCATTCAAAATCCCCACCAGCCGATCACTGCGCCCCCGCACCACTCCGTCCAATCCATAGCCATATTCCGCCGTCTGGATCTCTTCCGCGTATTTCCGGCTCACCGTCGTCAAATAATCCGAGAAAACCAGCCCGCCCTTCAGCAGATTCACAAACCCGAAAAACTCAATCCCTCCCGGATGAAAGACTCCTTGGGGAATTCCCACCCGCTCTAGCACCTCTCGCGTGAACTGCCCGTGGTACCCCATATTGTGAATCGAAAACACCACCGGAATATCTTTCACCATCGGATCATCGCTATACGACGTCCGCAGCAGCACCGGCACCAGCCCCGTCTGCCAATCGTGGCAATGAAACACGTCCGCCGGCCAAACATGTTTCGCAATCTCAATTGCCGCACGGCAAAATTCCGCATACCGCTCCGGGTTGTCCGGAAAATCCCCGCTGCCCCCGCCATACAAGCCGTCGCGATCGAAATACGCGGGATCATCCACAAAGTAATACCGCACGCCGTTCAACAGCGTGCCATCCGCAATCGCTGGAAAACGCAGCCGGGTCCCGCCCATCGGGATCGTTAGGCTCGGCATCACCACCGCCGACGTCTTCGTCCCGCGATACCGCGGCAACACCACTGCCACTTCGTGGCCCTGCGCCACCAGCGCCTTCGGCAGCGCCTCCACCACGTCCGCCAGGCCGCCCGTCTTCGAAAACGGCAGCCCCTCCGACGCTACAAACAAGATTCTCACAGTGCACTCACCATCCGTTCGCACCTGACGACTCAATGAATTTACGCTACCGGAGCGGCCCTGCCCCGTCAAGGAGCCGGTCCACCGTTCGCCGAATTTCCATGATTCTAAAACTGTGCGTTGTGGTACAGCCGCCCTGGGTGAATCCTTCTAACATGCTGGCTTCTCGAGGAAACACCCATGACAACTACTGCGCTCCCGCTGGCAAACACCACCGCCATAACTTTAAGCCCAAGCTCAACCATGAAAGCCCTTGTCTACCACGGTCCGGGCAAGCGTGCCTGGGAAGACAAGCCCCGCCCGGCCATCCAAAACCCCGGCGATGCCATCGTGCGCGTCACCACTTCGACCATTTGCGGCACCGATCTCCACATTCTCAAAGGGGATCTGCCCGCTGTCACCGACGGCCGCATTCTTGGCCACGAAGGCATCGGCATCGTCGAGCAAGTCGGCGCCGGCGTCTCGCAGTTCAAAGTGGGTGACAAGGTCATCATTTCCTGCGTTACCGCCTGCCTCAAATGCGACTTCTGCAAACGCGCCATGTATTCCCATTGCCGACGCGGCGGCTGGATTCTCGGTTACCTCATCGACGGAACTCAGGCCGAGTACGTTCGCATTCCCGAAGCCGACGGCAGTCTCTACCACTTCCCGGCGGGCGGCGATGAAGCCGACTTGGTCATGCTTAGCGACATTTTGCCCACCGGTTTTGAATGCGGCGTTCTCAACGGCCAAGTGAAGCCCGGCGACACTGTCGCCATCGTAGGCGCCGGTCCCATCGGCCTCGCTGTCCTGCTTACCGCGCAATTCTATTCGCCCGCGGCAATCTTCATGATCGATTTGGACGAAAAGCGCCTCGCGGTCGCCAAAAAGTTCGGCGCAACCCATCTCATCAACAGCGCGGATGGAAAAGCCACCCAGCGCGTCATGGAACTCACGGAAGACGCAGGTGTCGACGTGGCCATCGAAGCCGTCGGCCTTCCTGCCACCTTCGATATCTGCCAGTCCATTGTCGCAGCCGGCGGGCGTATCGCCAACGTCGGCGTCCACGGCAAACCCGTGGAATTGCACATGGAGAAACTCTGGGACCGCAACATTTCACTGACCACGCGCCTCGTGGACACCGTAACAACCCCGATGCTGTTGAAAGTCGTGCGCTCCGGCAAGCTGCAGCCCAGCAAACTCGTCACTCACCGCTTCGCAATGAGCGAAATCATGAAAGCCTATGACACTTTTGGCAACGCCGCAAAAGAGGGCGCACTCAAGGTCGTCCTCACCAACGGCGCTCCGCGCTGAGTTCTTACTCTAGGTCTGGAGAATCCGGCTCACACGCCGATTCCTCCCTCCGATGATTCCCGGCGCCAAATCAGCCCCTACTCGTACCGCAGCGCCACCACCGGGTCCACCCGCGTTGCTCGCCTCGCTGGAATATAGCTCGCCAGCAACGCAATCCCCAGCAGAAATACCGGCACGCCAACAAAAGCAATGGGATCGTGCGACCCAATCCCGTAAAGCACCTTCGCGAGGATCTGCGAAACCGCCGCACATCCCGCCACTCCCACCGCCGCCCCAATCAACACCGGCCGCATCGCCTGCTGCAGCAACAGCCTCATCACATCCTTCCCGTCTGCTCCCAGCGTCATTCGAATCCCAATTTCGCGAAGCCGCTGGCTCACGCCGTACGAAACAACGCCGTACACTCCGATCGAAGCCAGCAACAGCGCCAGCGTCCCCAGCGCACCCGAGAGCGCCGCCACAATCCGCGAAGGCGTGCGCCATAATTCCAAGTTTTCTTCCAGCTTTGTCACGTCCACCACCAGATCCGCATCGAGCGTTCGCGCCACGTCACGTATCCCGTTTGCCGTGGCGTTATCGCCACTCTTGCTGTGCACCAGCAATTGCAGATTCGCCTGCTCTTTCGGTCCCGCAAGCATGTAAATAAATATCCCGCCGGGCTCTCCCAAGTGCGAAGCCTGCGCATCCCTCACCACGCCCACTACTTGATACTCCTTATTCTCGAAATTGCGCACCGTCTTGCCAACCGCATCTCCTGCTGGCCACAAGCGCCTCGCGGTGGATTCCGTCACCACCATCACGGCTGCGTCTGTCTGCGCCTCTTCCTTTGTAAATCCGCGTCCCCGTACGATCGGCATTCCCAACATGGCAAAAAATCCTGGCGAAACGATATTGAATTCAACTTGGCGCGCTTCCGTCTCCGCTGCAAGGGTCATCCCTGTTCCCAAAAACACATTGTTTAGCGGCGTCACGCGCGCCTGCTCCACGTCGTCCACTCCAGGCAAGGCGGCTACTCGCGCGATCAATTCCTGTTGAAAATTTCGCGCGCGCTCCTCGCTGTAGCCTTGCGAAGGCAAGTCAAATATCGCCTGCGTAATTCCTTTCATCTCGAATCCAGGATCGACCGTCTGCGCCATATACAGTCCGCGCATCAGCAATCCCGCCGCAATCAGCAGAATCATGCACACCGCCACCTGCAAGCCCACCAAGGTGCTCCGCAAAAATCCGCCGCTCCCTGCCTTACCCGTCAATCCCGCACTATCCTCCTTAATCGCGGTGCTCAAATCCTGCCGTGTCGCATGCAGTGCCGGCGCCAATCCAAACACAATCCCGGTCAAAACCGTCAACACCAGCGAATAGCCCCAGACGCGCAGGTCAGGATTCACATTCCACACCAGCCTCGGAGCGCCATGCGGCAAGTGGGCGAGCACAAACTGCGCGATGCCTTCCATCGACCAGAACGCCACAAGCGACCCCAGCGTTCCGCCGAGAAATGAAATCAGCAGGCTCTCCGTCAACAACTGCCGCACAATCTGCCAACGGCTCCCCCCAATCGAAAGCCGGATCACAATCTCCTTCTGCCTTGCCGATGCTCGCGCCAGCAGCAAATTCGCCACGTTCGCGCATGCAATCAGCAGCACCAAACCCACCGCCGCCAGCACCACCCCGCCTATTGCAAACACAACTGTTCGTTCTTCCGGCCGCCCCATGAAGCTTGCGCGATGAACCACCAACGTAGTTGTCCGCCCGGGATATTGCTCGTCAATCCGCGCCGCGATGACTCTCAGATCCGATCGCACCTCTTCGATCGAAACGCCTCCCTGCATTCGCCCCAACATTCCCAGCCAGCCGGTATTGTCTTCATTCAAAAAATCTCGGGCGGGCTCCAGCGCCTTCTGCATCGTCACTGGCGCCCAGAATGCGCTGGGCCACGGATCCAAGCCGCCAAATCCGGGCGCTGCGATTCCAATCACCACAAATTTCGCGCGGTTCAACGAAACACTTTTCCCCACAATCGATGGATCCGCGCCGAATCGGCTCCTCCACAGATCGTCGCTCAGCACCACCACCGCGCTCGCCCCGGGCGCGCTGCAATCCGCATCCACAAATACCCGCCCCAACTCCGGCCGTTCCCCCAGAACGTCGAAATAGTTGCAGGACGCAGCCGCTCCCATCAGTTGTGTGGGACTTTCCCCTCCCAGTGTCGCTTCCAGGAAGGGCTCATACGCCAGCAGTCCCGTGAACACGTGATTGTGATCCCGGTAGTTTTTGTACTCGGGGTAGGAGAACAGTCCCGGTTCGCCGTGCAC
>Ga0207010_1030_pt1 | contig 38310 bp, 27 predicted proteins | sample Alteio_BWMinCont_82_FD_153465 | JGI IMG/M metagenome (GOLD analysis project Ga0207010, IMG submission 153465) | Enriched cells from forest soil in Barre Woods Harvard Forest LTER site, Petersham, Massachusetts, United States -... | ecosystem: Environmental > Terrestrial > Soil > Temperate forest >...
TTCTCATAAAGAAGGTTATTGTTTGGGAAAATATAAAATAGATTATGATCCTTCAGGTCCGTTATACAAAGTAGTGTCTAAAATTGGCCAACCCATTGAACTTGAAGAAGTTTTTAGAGGTACAATCATTTATAGAGAAAAAAACTTTCTATACCAAAGGTCAAAATTATTTACGAAAGATAAGTCTGGAAAAAGGTTAGAAGTAGGATACAAATCCAATTTGCTAAGACCTCATAAGGATATGAAAAAAATAATAAAAGAACCTGTGTTTATGTCGCCGATTTTTCATCAAGAAACACCTGTACCTACGATGTCATCCCCTTCTACTTTTTCTCCTAGCCTTTCAGCAATATCTAAAACCAAAAAAATGGTTGCATTTAACGATGATGAGAAAACTAATATAGTTATAGATACGTTAGACAAAGCAAGTAAAATGGATCAAAGTAAGGATTATTTTAAAATTCATGATTTAATAGCAGAAGCAGCTGTAGGAAAAAAACTAAAAAGCTTAGCCGAACCCTTAACAGCAGAAATAGTCTTGTCAATAAAAGACTCGACTGGCTATGATTTTTTGGAAGCATTTCAAAAAACAGAGGATTTTTTCAAACCACAACAACAGCTTACTTACCCAACATTGAGTACACCAGGTACTTTTTATAATCCAAATGGCAAAAGAAAAGAGTTACCTGCCGTTCCTTTATTTGATTCATCTTTAAAAAAAGTTAGCAGATAGTTTTTTCAAAGAGAAAAAAATGTAGGGGGGATTAGGCGTTTTTTGCCGTAATCCACCAAAAATATAAATCCCCTACATATTTTTTTAAAGTTCCAATAACACCGCCGCAATCCAAGGAAATGCCACTGTTACATCACTTTGGATAATCTGAAAATAGCTATTCGTTGAAAGCTTGTCCCAAGTAATTTTCTCTTTACCACCCGCCCCAGAATAAGAACCATACGACATGGGAGAAGAACCAATCTCAATAAAACCTGCCCAATCACGAACTTTGGGTAAGTGTAGATCATGTTTAAGCGAAGGTACCACACAAATCGGAAAGTCAGCCGCAATCCCTCCACCTAATTGCAAAAAGGCAATAGGGTGCTTTTTTGACGCTTCTATATACCAATCATACAAAAGAGTAAAATATTCTAATCCACTTTTCATAATGTTTTGATCAAGAACAATACTTTTGTCTTTGCGATACTTACCATCATACGTATAACTTGCAAAAATATTACCCATAGTGGAATCTTCAAACCCGGGGATCACGATCGGAATATTTTTCTCATACGCTGCATAGGTCCAACAATCATTTGGATTGGCTTTAAGATCAGGTTTAATAAGCTTTTCTGAAAAAAGCCGTCTGAAATATTCATGCGGAAAATAGCGCTCTTTATTTTTTTGCGCTTTTTGCCACATTTTTAATAAGTGCGGCTCCATAATGCGAACACTTTCATCTTCTGGCAAAAAAGTATCTGTAATACGGCGTAAACCGGCATCGCGTAGTTCTGCTTCTTGTTCTGGCGTAAGCTCCGTATAACGCGGAATATAAGCATAATGAGAATGCGCGACATAACGATAATAAGACTCTTCATGATTAGCAGCCGTTGCTGACACTAAATGCACCTTATCTTGGCGGATTAATTCTGCAAGCATGACACCCACTTGAAAAGAACTCAATGCTCCTGCAATAGTCACAACTAATTTACCATTATTTTCTAAATGGTTTTTTAACCAAAGCCCAGCTGCATAAGTGGCACCCCCATTGCAATGCTGAAGCGTACGCTCAGCAAATGCTGAAATAGGGCGCTTATTTTTATTGATATCAGATAATCGACCCATTGTTTTCTTTTGCGTAGGCTCTGCCACAATGTGCTTCTTAAGAGCTGCAGATAATTGGCTGAATTTTGTTTTTTTCATGTGGATGTCCAAAAATTACTAAAAAATATTAAAAAAACCTATCATACGTTTAGATAACTCTATTGTCTAGGTGTTCTTGGTAGAGTCAATCTATGTCACAATAGACTTTATTTTTTCAGGGGTAGGTAAAAACTCAGTTCGACAAAGGTAATTAAAATAAAGCTGCAATAAATGATCACTAATTCCAGGATAACTTAAACCTATTTCTTTTAAGGCGTCTTTAGCCTGAGTCATGCCTGTATCAGGCGTTTTAGGTTCTTTATCTAAAGCAAGATAATACGGTAAAAAATGAAATAATGCATTCTCTTCTGTTATTTTAGTTAAATTGCGACGCCATTCTTGATGCGTACTTATTTTGATGGCAAAACCATAATTATTAAGCCAGCTAATTAAATCATTCCACATAATCCCATGCGGATGATCCAAATGATAGACTTTACTTGTATCAGCAAAGGTTAAGCCAATTGCAACCATTGCTTCACTCACGAAATCAACCGGTAATATACAAATTTTTTCTTTCCAATTTGGAGCAAATCCAAGCTGTATACAACCTTTAATTAATAATAATAATGCATCATTAAAGTTAGTAATACCTGTATCAGATTGACCTAAAATATAGCCTGAACGATAAATATTAACTAATAAACCCCTATTTTTAACTTGAGTTAATAATCTTTCTGACACCCATTTACTAATCGCATAACCACCGACTAAATTGCCGAAATCTGCATCTGGAAATTCTTCAGCATAGAAACCTAATTCATTTTTTTTATAAGCAGCAGATAAAGTAGAAACATAATGAATGAATTTATCAATTTTAAATGTCGCAAATTTAATAACCTCAAGTGTGCCCAAGACATTACTGTTACGTAAAGTAGAATAAGAAGACATTGTATTAACTTGCGCACCACAATGAAAAATAACATCGATTTTTTCTGCAAGATTTTCATATTGTTCGGCAGGAATACCAAATCGATCATAGCTGATATCAGATGAAATCAAAATAATTCGACGATTCGACAGGGAAATTTCATCTGATAATTGGTAGTGCGCCACATTTTCCATTAATCGATTAGCAGGGCTGTCTTGATCACTTTTCCGAATTAAGCAATAAATTTTTGCATCAGTTTGCTGTAATAACTCACGTAATAAATAAATTCCTAAAAAACCTGCAGCCCCTGTTAATAATATTCCACGTGGATTTTTATAATCACCCCCTTTGATTTTAGTCGGCAAAATATCATCATTTAATACAGCATCATGGCTAATTTCATCTTGAATATTTGATTTGAAAATGGTTTTCTTACCTTTGGAATCAATAAATTCTGCTAAAATAGGAATAAAAGGTAAGTCAAAAAATATCTTAGCAGGCGCGGATATTTTAAATTTTTCTAAGATAGTAATCGATAATTGCGATACCATTAAAGAATTACCACCTAGATCAAAAAAATTATCTGTCATGCTAACTTGCGGTATACCCAAAATAGTACACCATATTGTTGCTAATGTTTTTTCTGTGTCCGTTCGAGGTGGTACATATTGTCGATCCAGTAATCTTTCAAAATCTTGCGGCGGTGGCAGTGCTTTCCAATCAACTTTTCCATTAAAAGTCAGCGGAAATTGTGGCAAAATACTAAAAATACTCGGAATCATATATTCAGGTAGCTGACGTTTGAGTGCTTGACGAATACTGCGTTTAGCCGCGGCATTTTTTAATGTTTCCATTAAATTATGGGTTGCTAAAAAGTATTCGATGCTTTTGTTTAAAATTTCTTTCTGTTCTGGCGTTTTTTCAAATTCAACGCCTGCTCGTTGTTCAAAGTGCCAAACAATTTTTCCTGTTAACCAAATGAAATCGCTTGAGCCAGGTAGTTTTACGCTAAGTCTAATGATTTGACCATTTTCAACAGACTCAGATAAATTAGTTAAAGCAATCCCTTCACGAGAAATATCATCGGTTGATGCTTCAATGTAATGCATATCGCTTAAAGCAAGTAAGCACCGCTCATGATAGGGAATGCGAATTTTATCAATTTTGGGTACCAAATAAGCCACTAACGTTTTTTGTCCGGTTGAAACTTCTTTGGCTAATACAACGACTTCCCCGATATCAGGAAATTTTCGAATATGCGTTTCAATTTCACTTAATTCAATTCTAAATCCACGTACTTTAATTTGATGATCCACTCTACCAATAAATTCAAGTTCACCTTCTTTCGACCAGCGAACGAGATCCCCTGTTCGATAGAGTTTGGCATTCGAATCTGAGCTAAAAAAATTTCGAATAAATTTTTCACGCGTTAATTGTGGTCGATTTAAATAGCCAGGAGAAAGATTAATTCCACCAATTAATAATTCTCCCACATCACCAATAGGTACAGGTTCTAAATGATGATCCAATACGTAGACTTCTGTATTTGTGATGGGTTTGCCAATGGAAGGCGCCAAAGATTTATGCGTAGGAGACGAATTTTTTTCATAAACTTTACAAAAAGTAGTTTCAACTGTTGCTTCCGTTGGCCCATAACCATTCCAGATATCAAATGAAAATTTTTGTTTAGGATATGATTTTAGGCTTTCACCACCAATTTTCATTAATCTCACATCAAGATCGCATGGCCAAGAAAGGGTTAATAATATTTGTGCATAGGCTGTCGGGAAATCACATACTGTAATTTTTTGCTCTTGAATAAAAGGCAATAACATATTCGGTGTTAATTTAATATGGTCTTCAATCAGATGAACACTTGAACCTGTACAAAGAAAAGGAATCGTTTCACAAAAAAAAGAATCGAAAGCTTGGGAGGCAAATTGTAAGGATCGATCGTCTTTATTCACTTTAAAAAATACCTGATACCAATTGGTTAAATTAATAAGACTGACATGTTTAATCATTACTCCTTTGGGTTCCCCTGTGGTGCCTGAGGTATAAATAACGTAAGCAATTTTATCAGCGGTTAAAGAAAATGGGATAAAATCAGTTGAAAAAGAGCTTATTTCAGCATATTGATCATCTATTATTGCGGCTTTTTCAATAAAATCTTTGTGCATGCGATCTATCGTATTGACTAAAATAAGATTGGCACCACAGTCTTTTAATACAAATTCAATGCGATCATCGGGATATTTAGAATTAATAGGTACATAAATCGCACCTACTTTAAAAATAGCCATCATCACGACTAATAAAGCTGGCGTGCGTTCCATTAATACCGCAACGGTATCACCGATATTTATTTTTTTACTTATTAAAAAATTTGCAACTTGATTAGATAATTGATCTAATTGTTTGTAAGTCAGTGATATTTTAATATTTGAGACAGCTTGAGCCTCAGGATTTTTTTTGACAGATGCAGTAAATAAGTCTTGTACGCAATTTTTAAGATCAGGGCAGGGAATGCGTGGATCGATAGGAGCATTCCATTGGTTTAAAATATATTTTTTTTCAAGTTCGGTTAAAATTGAAAAATGTGAAACAGCTGCATCTTTATCTAAAATAATTTTATCAATAATCAATATAAAATGTGTCTCTAGATTTTTTATGCTGTTTTTAGTGAAGCGATTGCTGTTATAGATAAAAGCAGCTTCAAGTGTTTTTGTTTTTTTAATCACAAATGATAACGGAAATCGAGTTAAATCTAAATCATGTAATTTTAGTGCTTTATGCGATTTTTCTTCAGGATATAAGAACAAATAATTATAAATATCTTTAAACATTTCTTGATATAAATCAGTTTTATGCAATTCTTTTAAATGCTTTTCATTTTGTTTTAATTGTAATGATAATTTTTTTAAATAAACATCAATAGACTCATTTTCTTGAATAATAGACCTCACTGGTAAAATGGCAGGATAAATAGCCATTTTTTTTGACCGACCGTGACTTTTATTTTTAACAATAGTCTTACCATAAATAATATCATCTGTATCTGTATATCTATGCAATAAAATAGCCCAAGCAACATGAAAAAGAATAGTCGGTTCAATATTATTTTTTTTAGAAAATTGCCGAATAGCGGCAAGCTTTTTTTTGCTGAATAAAATAGATTTTTCCATGGAAATGGCGCGAGTTGTCGTATTGACATCGCTTGATATACCATATCCTTCTAACCAAATGCGTGCAGAAGTATTAAAGTTATTTAAAAAAGCTTTCCAATAAAAAGGTTGCGAGGAATCCTTTTCCTTTTTGTTTGACATTAGCTTTTCCTTGCTAGTTTAAAAGTTGACTTGCAATGTTCCGACAATGCGCTTGTCATCAAGTGGCGGCTGATGTGACTCGCCATTTGTGGCAGTCCATTGCACTATTAAAAGATAAGCGCCAAATTTTTTCTGTAGGCCAAGCATATAATCCGTATAACTTAAAAGCCCAGCACTTTCAGGTAAGTTATAATGACCTACACTTGCCATAGCAGACACATCATTTAAAGTAACAGCATATTTAGGCGGAATATCGAAATTTATAGCGCCATTGTAATAGGTACCCGATTTATGAACACCATACACATCAGAAGAATAACCAATTGTTGCTGAAAATATTTTATAAGTTAATATACCAATGCCTTCATTATAATTAGCAGACGAGGCACGCGGATAATTATAGCGATTAATAGTTAGATTATAACTTAAATCATCTGTAATATCATTTGCAATCCCTGCAATGGTATCCATTTCAACAGTTGCAGTTGAACCATCTGGAGCCAGAAAATCCACATTGGATCCCCACACATTAAAAAATATGCCGGTTTTTGCAAATGTATACGTTAAGCCACCTTGGACGGCGGGATTATTATCTGAATTACTAATGCCGCGAAAAACATAATTATTTGTAATATCAAATGTCCCCGTTAATGGGGATGCATCGGGTGCGGGAGGTGTTGGTTGGGTAGTTGCATTAGAGGTGGGTGTAGTCGTTGTCGATGCATCATCGGCATAACAAACTGAATAAGAACAAAATAGAGTAAGTGTTAAAATCATCCCAACCTTTTTCATGCATTTCTCCTAAATATAAAAAATTAAACTTGTTCGCTACTTGATTCTTCCGTTATTTTAGTCAATTGTAATAAGATTTTTGCCTCAGGTAAGGGTCTGCTGAGATAATATCCTTGGACAATATCGCAATCATGATCGGCAAGATATTGTAGTTGTTCTGATGTTTCAACACCCTCTGCAACGACTTTAATATCAAGACTATGAGCAAGTGCAATGACAGCCGCTGTAATGGCAAGATCATTGGGATTATTGGGAATCCCTTTTATAAAAGATTGATCTATTTTTAAAACGCTCACTGGAAATTGCTTAAGATAACTAATAGAAGTATATCCCGTACCAAAATCATCAATAGCAATATGCACGCCCATTTCTTTTATATCTCGCAAACGGCTAATGGCTGCCTCTACATTATCCATCACCGCTGTTTCAGTGATTTCCAATTCAAGATATTGCGGTTCAAGTCCCGTATCTGCTAATACCATTGCAACTAAATGATCGATATCTTGATGGCGAAATTGTTTGGGGGATAAATTCACCGCAACTGAAATAGGTTGATATCCTTGTTCTTGCCAAGATTTGTTGGCACGACACGCCTCACGTAAGGCCCATTCACCAATTTGCATAATGAGCCCTGTTTCTTCTGCCAGTGGAATAAACTTGACGGGGCTGACCATCCCTAACTCTGGACTTTCCCAACGAATCAAAGCTTCAACCCCAGTAATGACACCGTCAACTAAATTTAATTTAGGTTGATAATATAAAATAAATTCATTGTTAGTCAGGGCTTTTCGCAAAGCAGCTTCTAATTCAATATGTTCATGTGCTTCTTGATTCATTTCTTTAGTATAATATTGGAAGACCCCGCCCCCGGCACGTTTGGCTTTATACATTGCCATATCGGCATTTCTTAATAAATCTTCTAATGAAATACCATCACTTGGAAAGGTTGAGATACCAATACTAGTTGTAATAAAAAATTCGTAAGTATTAATTTTAATCGGTTCTGCACATAATTTTAATATTTTTTCAGCAACAGGACTGACCAGTTTAGGATGATCAATATCATTTAATAAAATAATAAATTCATCCCCGCCTAAGCGTGATAACACATCCCCTGCGCGTAAAACTGTGGTAAAACGATTAGCTATTTCTTTTAAAACTAAATCTCCCATCGGATGACCGAGTGCATCGTTAATTGTTTTAAAACGATCTAAATCAATGAACAAAATTGCAAATATTTTTTTATGACGCTTAGCGTGATTAAGTGTTTTAGTTAACATTTCATTAAAAAATACCCGGTTGGGTAAAGAGGTTAAGCTATCATAATGTGCTAAACGCACTAAATGTTCTTTATGAATAATTAATTCTTTTTCAACAGATTTACGCTCAGCAATTTCTTGTTGTAATTGAATATTTGTTTTTTGTAATTCATGTGTTCGTTCTTTTACACGGTGTTCTAATTTAAGATGAGAGGCTTCAATAATGATTAACATATTATTAATTTGTTTTGAAACAGAAGATAATTCATCATTTCCTTCTTCATCGACACGGCGAGATAACTCATTTTTTTCACTGATTTCAGCAACATCACTATCTAGGCGTTCTAATCGTTTAATAATTAAAATACGTAATAGCCAAATCATTAATATTGAAAAGATGACACCTAAAATAACAAAAGCAATGAGATAATAAGAAATAGCTTTTACCCCAGTGTCATAAATAGAACGTGGCGTTGACATTTGAAACATGCCAATGGGTTGATGATTGATATCTCTAATCACTGTATAGCCATGTAATAGATTCTTACTAACCGGATAATTCAGATAGCCGGTTTTATTTTCAGAGATCTCAGTGAAAGCCTGATTTAACGTATCATTTTTTTTGATTTGTTTTGGTAAAAATAATACTAAATTTAATTTAGTATTATCTTTAATTTTATCAATAATACTTTGTGACAGTAATCGACCAAATACCACAGCACCTCGCGGAGGTTGTACTTTATCACCATCCGTAATAGCAGCAGCTGCCACCATCATGATACCGCTATCGGTTAATACATATCCGCGTAAATCTTTATTCACATCTTTACGATCTAGTAACAAGCTGCCGGGATAAATATATTTTTCAAGGCCTTTAGGAAAACTCATGTATTTACCGTTATCATCAACAGCCACACCTAGTCTGAGTTGGCCTTGTTTATCCCAGTAAGTCATGATATTAATCGTGGAATTAACAAAAGTAGTGACATTGATATTATTGGGGACGAATGCCGTATTTTTGTCACCTAAATAATCATAAAGATCATTCCAATGCGCCCAGTCAGCAGTATAGGTATAGAGTGAATAGTCAAATTGATCAAGTGATTGATCTGTTCTTAATAAATCTTGATTGGCATGATCACTTTCGAGTTGTAAAAAACTGCGTAACAAGAAAAAACGAGAGCCTACATAGGTGAGTATCAAAAACCCAACCCAAGCTAATCCAATACCTATTAACACTTTATTTCTTAGCTTCATGCTCCCCCTCCTTAGGTCTCAAGCGCACTGACTTGATCTATTATAGGGGAGTCTGTTTTTATTGACAAATTATTTTAATATTAGTTTAGATCCAATAGCTCACGCATTTTTGCTTTAATCATATCAATTGCAATGCGATTACCGCCACCGCGTGGAACAATAATATCCGCATAGCGCTTTGAAGGCTCGATAAATTGTAAATACATGGGGCGCACAGTGTCTTCATATTGCTGCAAAACGCAATCAAGGGAGCGTCCGCGTTCTTTGACATCTCTTTTTAAGCGACGAATCAGGCAAGTATCTAGCGGAGTGTCCATAAAAATACGAATATCCATAATACTCCGTAATTTTTGCTCAGAAAATAATAAAATACCTTCTAAGACGATAATGCGATGCTGGCCAATTGCACGGGTTTTTTTCTCTCGCGTATGTAGAGAAAAATTATAAATTGGAATTTCAACTGCCTCGCCTGCTTGGATTTTTAATAATTGTTGATACAATAATTCATGATCAAAAGAGTCAGGGTGGTCATAGTTTATTTTAGCCCGTTCTTCTAAAGAAATCTTGCTATGATCCTTATAAAAAGCATCTTCTGAAATAACCACTACCTGATCTGATCCTAATTCACTCACAATAGTACTAGACAATAAACTTTTACCAGAAGCAGATGCGCCAGAAATTCCAATAATAATCACATTTTTTTTTATCAAGTTATTCTCCTCAATAGAACATATAAAGCACCCCGACTACCGTCTTTTGCAACAGCAGAAGAAAAGGCAAGAACGGGATTGGCTTCTCGTAGCCAATGATTTAGCTTATTTTTTAAAATAGGTTTTAAGTGACCTCGACCCTTACCATGAATAATGAGCACGTAACGTATTCCTGTTTGTTGGCAATGTACCAAAAATCGGGCAAGGGATTCTTTGGCTTGTTCGACTGTTTGGCCATGCAAATCAAGCTTGGCTTCTATATTATATTGCCCTAAGCGTAATTTGCGAAGAATTTTATGTTGAATGCCAGGGCGAGAAAATTCAATGGTTTCATCGCTGTCGACTAAATCCAATTTTTCATAATCTGAAAAATAAAAAAGATCAGTTTTTGATTGAGCATCAGCAGTCTTCGGTTTTAGTTGGGTAAGAGGCTTTGCTTTGTAATGCTCTTTAGAATAAGTTATTTTTTTAACGCCACGCATGGCATTGGCAAAAAGAGTTTGATCGTCTTTTCCTAAATTATGTTTTTTGCGCATAACGCCTTCATTTAAGTTTTTTTATTATTAAATTGACTTGACAGCGATCATCATCTTATATTGTAATTCAGTCAGGTTTTAAATGGGATTTAATTTATAACTATATGAATAAACATGAATAAATATGAATAAAAATGATATATTACAGAGATTTATTTTTGACACGGTGCCTGTTCGTGGTGAAATTGTTCGTTTAAAAAACAGTTACAGGTCAATTGTGGATCAACACAACTATCCTGATTTTATTCAAAAATTATTAGGAGAGGCGTTAGTTTCTATTAGTTTATTAGCAGCTATTCTTAAATTAAAAGGGCGTTTAACTTTACAATTTCAAGGGAAGGGTTCCTTGAAGTTATTATTAGCTCAATGTAATGATCAATTTCATCTGCGAGGTTTAGTGCAAGCCGATGAAAATATGACTGTAGAAGAGATGCAAACTTCTTTTCAACAAGGTACGCTTATGATCACGATGGATTTAGATATCGCTAAAGGCCAACGTTACCAAGGCATTGTGGCATGGAAAGGTCACTCACTGAGTGCTTCTCTTGAAAATTATTTTGCATTATCTGAACAATTACCGACAAAAATTTGGCTTGCGGTGGATGAGCAACAAGCATCAGGGTTATTATTACAAGTCATGCCTAACAAGACGCCTGAATCATTTCAAGATGAATGGGAGCGTTTGATTCATTTAACCGATACAATCACTGAGCATGAATTATTAACATTAGACAATGCAGATTTATTACATAAACTCTATTTTGAAGAAGATGTACGATTATTTCCAACACAACCCCTACAATTTAAATGTGAGTGTTCGTTAAAGCGCAGTGAAAATGCCATATTATTATTGGGTCAAACAGACGCAGAAGAAGAGTTAAAAAATAAAAAAAATATCGTGGTGACTTGTGAGTTTTGCAATCATGATTATGTTTTTGATGCGGTGGATATAGCACTTATTTTTAAGAATACTATGCTATAGTTTATAATCTATAATTATTTTTTTTAAGAGAAACACATGTTTAACATGATATTTGATGTAATTTTAATACTGATATTTTTTATTGCTTTTAAAACATATGATATTTATGTTGCAACTATAGCGGTTATTTGTGGCTCGGTGATTCAATTGGTGATCACTCGAATAGGGTTCAAACGTTTTGATAAAAAACAACTAATTGTGTTAGCGATTTTACTTCTTTTTGGCGGCATGACGCTTTATTTTCATAATCCTATTTTTATCAAATGGAAACCAACCGTCGTCTTTTGGTTATTAGCGGGGGTTTTTTTATTGAGTCATTGGATTGGTCAAAAATCAGTACCTGAGCGCATGATGAGTCATGTCTTAGAAGACAAGCAACAAACTATTCCGCCTATCATCTGGAAACGATTAAGTTTTGCATGGATTACATTTTTTACTTTGTTGGGTGGAGTTAATATTTATATTGCTTATTATTTTAGTACGAATGCATGGGTTAACTTTAAATTATATGGCATTTTAGGAGCTTTGTTTATATTTGGCATCATGCAATCTTTTTATCTGTCGCGGTATTTATATGAAATTAACACAAGAGATTGAGAGTCGATTACAAAAAGCTTTTTCACCAAATTATTTGCATATTATTGATGATAGCGCAAAACATGTGGGTCATGCCGGAAGCCAAAAGGGGGCAGGTCATTATACTATTGAAATAACCGCTGTTTCTTTGCAAAATCAAACCAGAATTCAATCGCATCAGGCGATTTATGCGGTCTTAAATGATTTAATGCCAGAAAAAATCCATGCCCTGCAAATTAAGGTTAAGTAGGGTGGGCAAAGCGCAGCGTGCCCACCATTTTGCTGTTTATTCATAAGATTGGTGGGCACGCTACGCTTTGCCCACCCTACATTTTAATTTAGCAACTGTTTGGCTGTTAATAAAAATACGCCACCACCACCTCTTTCAAACTCAAGCCAAGTAAACGGCACATCAGGTAATTTTTCGGCTAATGCAGCTTCACTATTTCCCACTTCAACGATCAAAACACCTTGTGGATTTAAAAAAGTAGCTGCTTTTTTTAAAATTCTTAAAACAATATCCAATCCTTCTTGTCCAGCAGCAAGAGCTATGGCTGGCTCATGTTTAAATTCAGGTGGAAGCTCTGCCATATCGTCTGCATCCACATAGGGTGGATTACTAATAATTAAATCATATTTTTTCGCCGGTAAGCCTGCAAATAAGTCTGCTTGGTAAAGCATCACTTGATCTTCAACTTGATGTCGATGGACATTGATTTTTGCAACAGCTAAAGCACTTTCTGTCATATCACTTGCATCAATTTTGCATTCTGGAAAGGTTTTTGCAAGAGCAATGGCAATGCACCCGCAACCTGTGCAAAGATCTAAAACTTGATTTAAATGATGAGACTCAATCCAAGGTTCAAAATGATTTTCAATTAATTCTGCCAGCGGCGAACGTGGAATAAGTACCCGTTCATCAACATAAAAAGGCAATTTTGCAAACCACGCTTCCCGTGTCAGATAAGGCACCGGAATCCGTTCTTGAATGCGCTTTTCAATCATTTGGTTTAATAGAATGCGTTCTTTAGTAGTTATTCTTGCTTCTAAAATATGCGAATCAATATCATGGGGTAAATAAAGCGTATGTAATATTAAAGCAACCGCTTCATCCCAAGCATTATCTGTGCCATGGCCATAATGAAGACCCGCTTCATTAAAGCGACTCACACTAAAGCGAAGAAAATCACGGATTGTATATAATTCTTTTGTGTCTAACATAAGTTAATGTCTCCTCAATATTTTATTCTAACTATTCTAACCTTGTTTGTTTTATCCGTGTATAATTTTAAGAAAATAACAATGGATGTAACAAATGAAACAACTCCCATCAATGGGGCCTGTTATGCTTGATTTAATCGGCCAAGAAGTGAGTGCGGAAGAACATGAGTTATTACATCACCCCTTAGTCGGTGGCGTGATTTTATTTGCCCGCAATTTTATTTCAGTTAAGCAAATCAGCGAATTATGCCAACAAATTCGTGAAAGTGCCGCAAAGCCTTTATTAATTGCTGTGGATCAAGAAGGCGGAAGAGTGCAGCGTTTTCGTGAGCCATTGACTTTATTGCCGAGTATGGAACAATTAGGTCAAATATATCATAACACTCCCGAGCAAGGGCTGTTATTAACTCAAACCTGTGGGTGGCTCATGGCCTGCGAGCTCTTGGCGCTTGGAATTGATTTAAGTTTTGCACCTGTTCTAGATTTAAACAAGGGCATTAATTCAGCTATTGGGAGTCGTGCATTTCATCGAAACCCGCAGTATGTTGCACAACTTGCTAAATCTTTGATGCAGGGCATGCATCAAGCTGGAATGGCAGCAACAGGTAAGCATTTTCCAGGTCATGGGGCTGTTGCATTAGATTCACATCTTGCATTACCATTGGATGAACGTATTTTTTCTGATATTATTAGTGATGATTTGCAGCCATTTACTGAGCTCATTCAAGCAGGCATCAATGCAATCATGCCTGCACTTGTTGTATTTAATGCGGTTGATAAATTGCCTGTTGTTTATTCTTCTTTATGGTTACAGACTATTTTAAGACAACAACTTGGTTTTACAGGCATGATTTTTAGTGATGATTTAAATATGCAGGGTGCAAGTATCGCAGGTGATTATCCTCTTCGTGCTAAAAAAGCGCTTGATGCGGGTTGTGATATGATTTTAATTTGTAATAATCGGCAAGCGGCTAAAAATATCCTCAAACAATTATCGCATGATTATTTTATTCCGCCCGAAAAATATCAAGGGCTACAAGGAAAATTTTCTATGTCATTTGATACGCTACGAACAACGAGCGCATGGGAAACCAAAGCAGCATTTTTTATGAAAACATTATCTTCTTATTCAAAAAACATTAGGAATACTCATGGAGCTAATTAATAAACCTGGTACAACTGTGCAACAAATTTATGATAATGCAGATTGCCTTTATGATTTAGCAGCGATTGAAGAAGCATTAGATAAAATGGCAGATGCATTAACTTTAAAATTAAAAAATTCTAATCCGCTTATTTTATGTGTCATGATTGGAGCACTCATTCCAATGGGGCATTTACTGACTCGATTACATTTTCCATTGGAAGTCGATTATATCCATGTCACACGTTACAAAAGTACAACCCGCGGCGGCGATTTACATTGGCTAGTCACTCCTAGGCAGTCTCTTGAAAACCGAACAGTATTGGTAATCGATGATGTTATGGATGGTGGCTTAACATTAGGTGCCATTATAGATTATTGCAAACAAAGTAATGTTAAAGAAGTTTATTCAGCCGTCATGGTCAACAAAATCCGTGAACGCGAACCTGGGGTTAATTTTGCGCCTGATTTTGTAGGCGTTGATACGGAAGATCGTTATTTATTTGGCTTTGGTTTGGATTATCATGAATATTTGCGTAATGCCCCAGGTATTTATGCGGTTAATAAAGATCATGAGTAAACTTTAAAGACTTTATTTAAAAAGAGAGCGTTAAGTTATGCAACAATATAATTATTTACAAGCTATTTATAAATCATTTTATTCACCTGCTTTATATCGTGATGTTAAGCAAAACTGGGGAGCAGGCGTTGTTTTATACTTGTTTTTGTTACTAGCCATTTGTTGCGCCATCGCTTTAGTGCCTATTCAACAAATGATTAATGCGCATGCGAAAAAATTTTCAGAAGAAGCCATACCCAACTTACCTAAAATGAATATTAAAAATGGTATTGCTATTACCCCGGAAAATCGTCCTTATCTGATTAAAGATCCTCACACTGGAAATAATTGGATTGTCATTGATACCAGTGGACATTATGTTAACATCGAACAAGCGAATGCCCGAGTATTATTAACAAAAAATGAAATATTTATTAAAAACGATTCAGATGAAATTAGAGCACAAAAAATTCCTAAAAGCTTAACTATGAGTATTGTGCCGAATGATATACAAAGATGGATAAGTGGGGTGGTCGGTTGGGCTTGGGTGCTTATTTTTCCGACTTTATTATTCTTCTCTTTTGTTTATCGATTAATCCAAGCTATTTTATATGCGATGATTGGTAAATTTTTTGCGGTGTTAAATGATTATTTTATTCCGTATTCTGCTGTTTTAAAATTAGTAATGATTTCTGTTACACCCGCTATTATTATATCGACTATTTTAGATTTTTTTCTTATTTCATTTCATCTGCAGTTATTATGTTATTTTATTTTATCGATGCTTTATTTATATTTTGCTATTCGAGTTAATAAAACTCATCAAATCAAAGGAAAAAAGTAATGACAGGTTGGATAGTTTTTTTTGTAATTATTTTCAGTTTTAGTATATTGGCTTATCAACGAGCGTCTTTTTCTGTCTCAGCCTTAAGTTATGCGATTTTATTATTATTGTTTACCCGATTAACCGATGCATCAACTTTCACATTAATCCTGTTATGGCTTATTTTTGCGATTATTGTTGGGTTTTTTCTTATTAATAAACCAAGATATTTTTTGCTAACAAAGCATATTTTAAAATTTTATCAAAAAAGCAAACCTTCTATGTCAAGAACTGAACGGGAAGCTTTAAATGCAGGCACGATAGGATGGGAAGGGGAATTATTCAAAGGTTATCCTAATTGGCATGATTTACTTAATTTACCCAAAGCCCAATTAACAGAGGAAGAAGAAGCTTTTATTGCAGGGCCTGTTGAAACACTTTGTCAAATGATTAATGACTGGGATATCACCCATAATCGTGCAGATTTACCACCTGCACTCTGGCAATTTTTAAAAGACCAAGGATTTTTTGCTTTAATCATCCCCAAAAAATATGGCGGTAAAGCATTTTCAGCTTTAGCGCATTCACAAATTTTAATAAAAGTTTATGGAAAAAGCACAACAGTTGGTTCAACGATTGCTGTGCCTAACTCATTAGGGCCTGCTGAACTTTTGTTACATTACGGCACCGACCAACAAAAAGAATATTATCTACCAAGACTTGCACGCGGTGATGAAATGCCTTGTTTTGCGTTAACAGGGCCTGAGGCGGGCAGTGATGCCGGTGCCATGACAGATAAAGGAATAATTTGTTGGGGAGAGTATGCAGGAGAAACTACTCTAGGTATCCGATTAAATTGGAATAAACGCTATATTACTTTAGCACCTATTGCAACAGTCATTGGTCTTGCTTTTAAATTATATGATCCAGATCATTTAATCGGTCAACAAGAATATCTGGGAATTACATGCGCATTAATTCCAAGAGAAACACCAGGCGTATCTATTGGCAGACGACATTTTCCTTGCAATATTGTGTTTCAAAATGGTCCGACTGAGGGAAAAGATGTTTTCATTCCATTAGAGTCGATTATTGGTGGCCTACCAATGGCAGGGCAGGGATGGCGTATGCTCATGGAGTGTTTAGCTGCAGGTCGTGCCATTTCATTACCAGCAAGCGCTATTGGTGGGAGCAAAGTGTTGGCTTACGCCACAGGTGCTTATGCGCGTATTCGTCATCAATTTAATTTACCGATTGGCTATTTTGAAGGGGTTGAAGAAGTATTAGCTCGCATGATAGGGCGGACTTATATCATGGATGCGACACGACGGTTTACTGTTGAACAAATCGATGCAGGTGAAAAACCAGCGCTTGCTTCTGCTATTACGAAATACCATGTTACAGAATTAGGCCGGATGGTGGCTAATGATGCCATGGATATCCATGGCGGCAAAGGCATTTGTTTGGGACCTAAAAATTATTTGGGTCGTTTTTTTCAATCAGCTCCCATTGCCATTACTGTCGAAGGTGCGAATATATTAACACGAAATATGATTATTTTTGGGCAAGGCGTGATGCGTTGTCATCCTTTTGTTTTTGCCGAGTTTGAAGCCGCACACAATCCCGATCCAAAACAAAGTATCAGACAATTTGATAAGGCTTTTTGGGGGCATCTTGGTTTTATTATCAGTCATTTCTTCCGGACTTTTCTCTTAAGTCTAACAGGAGGGCGTCTTGCGAGCACGCCGCATGGAAAATTAAAACGTTATTATCAACAAGCAACGCGCTTTAGTTCTGCTTTTGCATTATTAACAGATATTGCGATGATGATTTTTGGCGGTGCATTAAAACGAAAAGAATATGTCTCAGCTCGACTGGGAGATATTGTGAGTTATTTATATTTATTATCCGCTATTTTTAAAAAATATAAAGATGAAGAAGAGCCACAAGAAGATTTACCCATTGTTCGCTGGTCTTGTCTTTATTGTTTTTATCAAATTCAACAAACAATTGATGCATTATTGAAAAATTTACCAAATAAATTCTTAAGTGTTTTTTTGCAATTTATTATTTTTCCTTGGGGGAAAAAATTTAATTTACCTTCTGATAAATTAGGTCATCAGGTCGCGCAATTATTTACAGCGCCCACGTCTTCCCGATCGCGTTTAGCGAAAGGTGCTTTTTTAACAGCAGATCCTTCAAATGTATTAGCATTAATAGAAGATGCTTTAATTAAAGTCATAGAAGCTGAACCACTTGAAAAAATAGTTAAGAAAGCGGTTAAAGAACAAAAGATTCCCAATGATATTTTAACTTTAATCGAACAAGCAACGATTGCTTGTCAACAAAAAATTATTACGGATGATCAGTTAAAGAAAATAATAGCAGCTGAAAAAGCACGAAATTTAGTGATTGCTGTTGATGATTTTGATCCTCTTGAATTAACCCACCCTACTGTTGAAAAAAAATAATATGACTTTTACTTTTAAATCAAAAAAAAATAATTTACTGCTTTATTTATTTATTTTAATGGGTCTGTTTCTATTATTAGAAATAAATGTTTTCATTCAAGGTAATGAATTTTATTTAGGCGATTTTAAATTAGTTGCGCATCATTTAAAAATACCGCCGACAGTTTTACCGAGTATTATATATTTTATTTGCGTACAAATAGGTATTCATCTTGGTTATATTTTTTTAATCCTTGGATTAGCTTATTTAATTAGCTATGGATTAAAAAGTTCATCTTCGCAACTTGAAAAAATAGGGATTAGTTTATGGGTCATTGGCATGATCACTATTTTATTAGCCAATCAATATTTCTTTCCCAATACAAAATTTAGATATGTCACTTATTTTGTTGTTAAAATGGGTGTGCTTAATATTGCGTTGTCATTTTTTCTTTTAATATGTGCGAGTGCTTTATTATTAGCAATCTATGGTGGAATTGTTTTAGTTTTTAATCATAGAAAAAAATCGGCTATTATTTTTGTAATGGGTCTACTATTTTTTTCAAGTTTTTTTTATTTTCAACGACAAGCGGCTGGTTTTCTCTCAACAAAAAATATAAAAAATATAAAATCTAAGCCTAATATTATTTTAATAGGCGTGGATGCTTTGCGACCTGATTACTTAGGTATTTTTGGTTCAGATTTAAAAACACCGCATTTTGACCGATTTTTAAATCATGCTACTATTTTTTCAGAAAGCATTACTCCCATTGCCAGAACTTATCCTGCTTGGTTTAGTATTTTAAGCGGAGAATACCCGAAAAAAAATGGGGTTCGTTTTGATTTATCGAATAATATCACTTTTGATTTGCAGCAAACGTTGCCGGCTATTTTACAGCAGCAGGGTTACGAGACTGTTTATGCAACAGATGAAGTGCGTTTTAGCAATATTGATCAACGCTTAGGGTTTGATCGTTTGATTGCACCGCCCATTGGGTTTGATGATTTTTTATTAGGCACCCTGAATGATTTTCCTTTATCTAATTTATTAGTTAATTCAGTGATTGGACGTTATTTATTTCCTTATAGTTATTCCAATCGTGCAGCTTATATTACTTATAATCCGAATACGTTTATTCATTTTTTAGATCATTCTCTCAAAAAAGACGCTGCTAAACCTTTATTTTTAGCAGTACATTTTTGTTTATCGCATTATCCTTATTCATGGGCAAGTTATCCTAATAATCGACAATTTGTAAAAAATTATGGTGAAGCGGTTAAACGGGTTGACCAGCAAGTAGGAGATTTCTTAAAAGTTTTAAAACATCACCATTTATTAGATAATAGCATTGTGGTTTTATTATCAGATCATGGAGAAGCTTTAGAATTATCAGGAGATAGGATTACTGAGACTGAATTATATATTCCAGGAGAGCACAATTCTAAAAAGACTATACCGCATTTTTATCCACCCAGTGTCAAAAAAGAATTAGTCAATCAATCAGCAGGGCATGGAACAGATGTATTGGGGATGTCGCAATATCATAATACGCTAGCTTTTCGTTTTTATGGGATAACAGGACAAGTTAATAGAATAGTTCCGGGTATTGTTTCTTTAATGGATATTAAACCGACTATTTTAAGTTTGTTACAGATTAAAGCAGCTCATACAAGCGGGCAGTCATTAGTTGATTTGATTTCAGGAAAGAAAACTAAAATACTAAGAAAAGATTATTTTATTGAAAGTGATTTCTCACCACAAGCTGTTCGATCTGTTTATCCTGAAACGCGCAAGTTATTATTTGAAGGGATTGATTTTTTTGAAATAAACTCTAAAACCACGCGTTTAACCATTAAAAAAACTATGGCAGATTTTATTATTTCAAGTAAACAATATGCAGATATTCATAGCCCCTGGATATTAGCGCTTTATCCAAAAAATAAACAACACATGACGCCCATTTTAGTCAATTTGGAGACTGGTTTTTGGACAGATGACTTAACCACCCCTTTTGCTAAAAATTCCCCTGCTCAGCATATGTTGGTTGCATTAAAAACTTTTTATGGTGCGGAGATTACCAAAATTGATAATACGCCATAAAGGCAAATAAATAAGTGATATAACATATAGTTATAAATTGATCAAATATATTGTTATTGTGTATTAATTATGCTAAAATAATGCTCTTAGATCGATTCTTAAGTTCTTAACCAGAGTATACATACAATGACACAGTCTGCTACCAAATTTGAAGATTTGATTGATGTATCTTCAGAGTATAAGTTAGGGGAATACCAAGACCACATTCAGGTCATGCAAGATAATAAAAAAACCCACTACTATGTAAAAAAACGTCCTGTATCACAGGCATTCGATGAGTTTGCTGCCCAACAATTTTTATCATTAATGTTGCCAAGGCAACAAGAAACTAAACTTATTTTTGATAAAGAAAACAAGCAACCTTATATTATGTCTACAAGAGTTCTTTCTATTTCTACTAGTAGGCTCCCATCGATTTCTCCTTCAAAATACGGTAAACAGAAATATGATTTAATTCTTTCAGAAGTTCGTCCTGATGATGAAGAGGTTAAACCGGGAATAATCTATTTATATAAAAAACCAGATGGAAAATTTGAATATGTCTTAAGAGACGAGCATAACATTATTCAACAACATAATCCTAAAGCTACATTGCGAAATAAAAAAAATAAAACCCGAACTACTATACAAGAAATTATTGATAGAAAACCACTTACAAATACAAATAAAAATAATATTTTAAAATTATGTGGTAGGCAAAGTGGAGTAAGGGGGCTGGGAGAAATAAATTTTTATGTTCCAAAAATACTAGGCGATCGTGATTCCAAGTTTCGAAATATTTTATTCGGAAAAGATTTGTTCTGTTATAAAATTGATAGTGAGGAAGCAACATTTTCACAAGAGGTTTCTCCCACGCCAGATCAGGAAACTCATTTTTCGTTACTAAAAAATGATGTTTATAATCGTGAAGTAATGAAATCTATTTTAAAATTTATTGTGTTACCAAAAAAATTGATTCGAATTTTTACTAAAAGTCTTTCAACCCCAGGTATTGTAAAAACCAAAATAGAAGAACTCTCTGATAAATTGGCAGATAAACAGAATTTTGTGCGAGCACAGCTTTTAACCCTAAACAAAGAAGAATTAAAATATGCGCTATTATCACCTGCTTTTTTAGACTATTGTTTAACGACTGACGCAATAGCAGATTTAGCGGAATTTAAAGAACATCTTAAAACATTCAAAACGCCGCAAGGTAATATCTTATTAGATCAATGCCCAGATACCTTAAAAGCAATAGATGATTTTTTCGCACAGTTCTGTGCTTTAATTAAAAAGAAAAAAGATGACTTATTAACTACAAAAGAAATGCAAGAAACTCTTGGGCTCTCAGATAAAGACCTGCTAAGATCAGAATCTTCAACTAGCATTCCAGAAGAAACAAAGCCTCAAGTACAAGCTGTCTCTACCTACTATAAAATGACCCCAGGTGAAAAACAAAATTTGCAGGCTATCCGTGAATATGTGCAACAACTGAGAAAAGACAATAAAATAGAAGCAGCACACGAAACAAGTATTCTGACAGCCGCTAGTCATTTAGAAAAAGAAGATATTTCAGGAACTGAATTTATTACGCTTAAAAAACAATATAGTGATGCTGTTAACAAAGTGTCTACTTACTTAACCAATAAAGAAGAATTCTCGTGTGCTCGAGCTTTGAGGACTCTACTCCTTGGGTTTCTAACGGTAGGATTGATATTTTGCTGCTCAAAATCCAGTTTGTTTTATAAAAAACCTTATCAACAAGAAGGAGATATACTAAATAAAATACTGAGTGTGCCATCAGTGGCGTCAGGATAGGAATTATTAATTCACCAAGACGCATGTTATTTTTTCCACTTATTATCTTATTATTACCCAATTTTCTTTCTTTATTAAGCTATAAACTAATCTTTATTTTTTTCAAATCCCTATTTTTTCTTGACATTGAATAAATCATTTATCTTTTTTATGCACAGATAAAAAAAACTCAATTAAGAAAGCCATTTAGAAACAACTTTAAAAAATCCTATAAATAATAAATTTATAACTTATTGATAAAATTGATATATTAACTTATGTGCATTTAGTGTTCTGTTCTCAGCAACGCTTGAGAATGTGCGGGTTGAAGAGGTTTTCTATAGGATAATCACAGACTTATCCACAGAAATTGTGGATAAGTCTTAAAAGCCTTAGAAACTAATTGATTCTGTATATTTTTTTTTATTATACTAAAAGTATTCGTAGTGAAAGGTTTTTTTATGACCATAACAAATAATCAAGTTCTTGAACATTTAAAGCATAGTCGCTTGACAGAAGAGTGTAATAAACTAGATCCTCGCTTTGAGCAAGAAATGGCAGAAATAGACTTGATAGACTTAGATGAAATCCTTAGTGTTAATTGAATACAATAACAAATCAAAAGTGAAGCCTATGTCAATTCCATATCATTTACGTTTTAGTAAAAAAGCTAAATATTTGCAATTGCGCATTTCATCGCAAGGATTATTCGTTGTTGTGCCGCATAAAAAACCGCCTTCGCAAAAAACTATCGAAGATTTTATTCAGCTTAAAAAAAATTGGATCGAAAAAAATTTAAACGTGATCCGTATAACGCCTAAAAAAACAATAGAGTTACCAGAGAATATTCATTTGCCAGCATTTAATCAAATTTGGCAAGTGGCTTATCTTAAAACAATCTCGGCTAAATTAAAATTAATAACCAATCCACATAATAATCAGTTAACTATTATCGGTGATATTGCCAAGCAAAAACAATGTTTACAATTATTATTACACTGGCTAAAAAAAATCGCTCAGCCTTTTTTAGCAAATGAATTGCAAAAATTATCTGATGAAACAACGCTTTTTTTTAATACTGTCACCATCCGTAATAATACAACCCGCTGGGGAAGTTGCTCTAGTCAAAAAAATATTAACTTATGTTGCAAGCTATTATTTTTATCCCCTAACTTAGTACGCCATGTTTTATTGCATGAGTTATGCCATACGCGATTTATGAATCATAGCAAATCATTTTGGCAGTTATTGAATCGTTTTGATCCGGATGCGTTTTTGCATGCTAAAAATTTAAAAAATTTAAGAAAAACGATCCCCCTTTGGACAGAAACAAATTTTTTTTATGAGAACGCTAGCATTTAATTCCCTTTTTATCATATACTCGCCTCTCGCGAAATATTCCATTTAGGAAAAGGAGAGAGCATGGCTGCATTATTAAACTTCGCCATTTTGCTAATTGCCATTATTGGATTAGCGTATTTACAAGTGCCTGTTTTATTATGGACGCTATGTCTGACTATTGTATTGGCATTACTCACTTATCTAGCCGCATTGAATCCTATTTTTCTTATTATTTGTTGGTTAATTTTTATTACCGTTGCAATATTTACAAATATAAAACCTTTACGTAAGAAATTTATCACAAAACCCCTCGTGCAATTCTTAAAAAAACGCATGCCAGTTATTAGTGATACAGAGCGTGAAGCAATTGAAGCGGGTCACGTTTGGTGGGAAAAAGATTTATTCAGCGGTCGTCCCCATTTTAAAAAATTATTATCTATTCCTGAACCACAATTAACAACAGATGAAATTAATTTTTTAAATCATCAAGTAGAAACTGTCTGTGGCATGATTAATGACTGGGAAATTGTCAATAAAGAACATGATTTACCAGAATCCGTCTGGAATTATCTCAAAAAAGAACGTTTCTTCGGAATGATTATCCCCAAAGAATATGGCGGCTTAGGTTTTTCAGCTTTAGCCCACTCAACTATTGTGGTGAAACTAGCAACCCGTAGTATTAGTACGGCTGTGAATACCATGGTTCCTAATTCATTAGGGCCTGGCGAACTACTATCGCATTACGGTACAAAAGAACAAAAAGAATATTATTTACCTCGATTAGCGCGTGGAGATGAAATTCCTTGTTTTGCCTTAACTGGACCTGAAGCAGGATCAGATGCCGGTTCTTTAACCGATAGCGGCATTGTCTGTCAGGGTCAATTTGAAGGAAAAGAAGTATTAGGTGTGCGTTTAACTTGGAACAAACGTTATATTACCTTAGCCCCTGTTGCAACGGTTTTGGGTATTGCTTTTCGTTTATATGATCCAGATCATTTATTAAGTGAAAAAGAAGATAGAGGCATTACTTTATGCTTAGTACCGACATCTCACCCTGGTGTTGAAATAGGTAATCGTCATTATCCATTATATCTTGCTTTTATGAATGGACCGACTCGTGGTCAAGATGTTTTTATTCCGCTTGATTGGATTATTGGCGGCAAAGAAAAAATTGGACATGGATGGCAAATGTTAATGGAATGCCTGTCTATTGGTCGTTCGATTTCTTTACCTGCATTAAGTACGGCTTGTGGTAAATTAGCTTATCGTTTAACCGGCGGTTATGCGCGTTTACGTAAACAATTTAATACTTCTATCGCACACTTTGAAGGAATCGAAGAAGCATTAGCTAATATTGCTGGTTTTACTTATTTATTAGAAGCCAATCGCATCCTAACAGCAGGGGCTGTGGATTTACAAGTTCGACCTGCCATTGCATCTGCGATTGCAAAATATCACATGACAGAATTATCCCGCAAATTGATCGCACATGCCATGGATATACACGCAGGACACGCAATTCAAATGGGCCCACGAAATATTTTAGCCAATGCGCATTGTTCTATTCCCATTAGCATTACCGTAGAAGGTGCTAATATTTTAACGCGAAATTTAATTATTTTTGGTCAAGGTGCTATTCGTTGTCATCCTTATGTTTTGCAAGAAGTGAATTTATTAGCAAAAATAAATAATTTAAATAATTTAAATGATTTAACAGAAATAGATCGTACTTTCTTTTCGCATATTGGCTATGCTGTTAGTAATTTTGTAAGATGCTTATGCCAAGGTTTAACCGGCGGTCGTTTAATATTTTCACCTGTTCGCGATAAAACAGCGCCTCTTTATCGTCAATTAACGCGTATGAGTTCAGCGCTCGCATTATTATCAGATATGTGCATGTTAATATTAGGTGGGGATTTAAAACGTAAAGAACGTATTTCTGCTCGATTAGGCGATATGTTAAGTCAATTATATTTAGCATCCCTTGCTTTGAAATATTTTCATGACCAAAAATCACCAGCGACTGATTTGCCCTATGTTATTTGGAGCGTGCAATATTGTTTAAGTGAAATACAAACTGCCTGTGATGAACTTTTAAATAACTTAAAACCACGATGGCTTGCAAAATTGTTTTATGGATTGATTTTTCCGTGGGGAAAAGTTTATTATAAACCTCAAGATAATTTATCTCATCAAATTGTTAAATCTATGCTGGAGCCTTCTGATTTTAGAGATCGTTTAACAAAATATTGTTATATTGGCGTTGATGCAACTGAACCACTACAACGTATCGAAAAAGCGTTAAGCCAAATCAATCAGATTGATCCTGTATGGAAAAAATTAAAAAATGCGATACGAAATGGTTCTGTTGCAAAAAATATTGATTTATCGCAACAATTGCAAGCAGCAGTTGATGCTTTGTCTATAACAGAAAATGAAATGCAACTTTTACTTGAATTTGATGCATTGTATCAAGAAATTATTCAAGTCGATGAATTTACATTTGATCTACAAACAGTAGTAACCTAAACCTAAAGGAAGGGCTATGAGTTATGAGTGAAATAAAAAATACTAAACAACGTGATGTTTATATAGTGGATGGTGCGCGCACACCTTTTTTAAAAGCGCGTGGCAAACCAGGTGCATTTTCTGCTTCTGATTTAGCTATTCAGACCGGTCGAGAATTATTATCTCGTCAGCCTTTTAAACCCAGCGACTTAAATGAAGTGGTGATAGGATGCATGATGCCCAGTCCAGATGAGGCAAACATTGCACGTTTGATTGCCTTGAGATTGGGGTGTGGTAAAGCTATTCCTGCATGGACCGTCCAACGAAATTGCGCATCCGGCATGCAGGCATTAGACAGTGCTTTAAAAGACATTGCATCCGGGCGTCATGATTTAGTATTAGCAGGTGGAACTGAAGCGATGAGTCATGCACCCTTGTTATTTAATAATCAAATGACGAATTGGTTTTCAGGCATGATGGGGGCAAAAACTTTTAATCAAAAATTAAAGCAAACTTTAAAATTTCGTCCGCCTTTTTTAAAACCAGTGATTGCTTTACTAAGAGGCTTAACTGATCCGACTGTTAATTTAACAATGGGACAAACCGCAGAAAATTTAGCGTATCGTTTTAATATTAGTCGTGAAGAAATGGATGCTTTTTCTTTAGAAAGTCATCAACGTACTCTGAGCGCACAAAATAATCATTATTTAACTGATGTGTTACCTGCTTTTTCATCAACCGGCGATTTTTTTATTGCAGATGATGGGGTCAGAGCCGATACGACTCTTGCAAAATTAGCCAGCTTAAAACCTTTTTTCGATAAAAAATTTGGAAATGTCACGGCAGGAAATAGTTCTCAAGTCAGTGATGGTGCGGCTTTATTATTATTAGCCAGTATTGATGCTATTAAAAAATATCAGTTACCCATATTAGCCCGCATCACAGATGTTCAATGGGCTGGCGTGCCGCCTGAAGAAATGGGATTAGGTCCTGTCAATTCTTCAGTTCAATTATTAAATCGGCAACAATTAGGCATTGATGATATTGACTATTGGGAAATCAATGAAGCTTTTGCCGCACAAGTATTAGGTTGTTTAGCTGCTTTTGCAGATAACGACTATTGCAAAGTGCATTTTGGGATGAACCAAGCTTTCGGTAAAATTGATCCAAATAAATTAAATATTGATGGTGGTGCGATTGCATTAGGCCATCCGGTGGGAGCCAGTGGCGCACGTATTGTATTACGCTTAGCGCATATTTTAAAACGGCAACAAGCAAAACGCGGGGTGGCTGCTATTTGTATTGGCGGCGGTCAAGGTGGTGCAATGTTAATTGAAAATATATCTGAGGTAAATCTATGAGCAGGATGCAAAATTATAAACATTGGCGATTAGAGAGCGATCAAGATAAAATTCTATGGCTCTTTTTTGATAAACATAATTCATCGGTTAATTCGATTGATCGAGAGGTCATGGAAGAATTGTCAGATGTATTAGATACGATTGCAAATGATACTGAGCACAAAGGTTTGATTATCGCTTCTGCTAAAAAAAATGGATTTATTGCGGGTGCGGATATTGCTCAGTTTAATCAATTTAAAGATATTGATGATGCGGTTGCCTTATTGCGTCAAGGTCAAATGATTTTTGATAAAATTGAGAATTTAAAAATATCTTCTGTTGCCATGATTAATGGCTTTTGTTTAGGTGGTGGCATGGAATTAGCGTTAGCCTGTCATTACCGTGTTGCTTTAGATGACGCTAAAACTCGATTAGGACTACCTGAAGTTAAATTAGGTATTCATCCTGGGTGGGGAGGGACGATTCGTTTGCCAAGATTAATTGGCGCACCGCAAGCACTTAATTTAATTCTGTCAGGTCATACCATCAGTGGTAAAGCAGCTGCTAAATTAGGTTTTGTCGATGCAGCTGTGCCTAGCAGACATTTAATTCGCGCTGCTAAATTTTATGCTTTAGAACATCCAGCACGTCATAAAGCATCTTTCCTGCAAAACATGACCAATGGTAAATTAATTCGTTTACCGCTAGCCAGTTTCATGCGAAAAAAATTGCGTGAAAAAGCCAATCCCTTGCACTATCCTGCGCCTTTCCAAGTATTGGATAACTGGGAACGTTTTGGTATTGAGGGTAAAGCTTGCATGGATCAAGAAGCTAAAACCTGTGGAAAATTATTTTTTAGCGAAACGTCTGCTAATTTAGTCCGCGTCTTTTTTCTGCAAGAAAGACTAAAAGGCTTAGCAAAAGAAGTTAAATTTTCACCCCAACATATACATGTAATAGGTGCTGGTGCCATGGGCGGCGATATTGCTGCTTGGTGTGCACTACAAGGAATGCAAGTTACTTTGCAAGACCGTGATGCAAAATTTATTGCACCTGCTATTAAACGTGCTTATAAACTTTATCAAGAAAAATTAAAAGAGCCTTATTTAATTCAAGCAGCTATGGATCGTTTAACACCTGATATTGCAGGAAATGGTGTGGCACGTGCTGATGTTATTATTGAAGCTATTTTTGAAAATTTAAATGCAAAACAAGCTTTATTTAAAGAAATAGAAAGCAAAGCAAAACCTGATGCTATTTTAGCAACCAATACATCAGGCATTCCGTTAGATGATATTAATTCTGTGATGCATCAACCAGAACGTTTAGTGGGTATTCATTTCTTTAATCCAGTTGCTAAAATGTTATTAGTCGAAGTGGTCAAAGGCCAATTGACAGATAAGACTGTTATTGATAAAGCCATTGCCTTTACTCGTAAAATTGATCGATTACCTTTACCTGTTAAAAGCACTCCTGGATTTTTGGTCAATCGTGTCTTGATGGCTTATTTATTAGAAAGTCTTGCCATGTGCGAAGAAGGGATACCACCGGCTGTTATTGATAAAGCAATGCTAGACTTTGGTATGCCGATGGGGCCTGTGACCTTGGCTGATTTTGTCGGGCTTGATATTTGTCTTGCTGTTTCTAATTATTTAAGTCAATTTTTACATTGCAAAATTCCGACACGTTTAGAAGAGATGGTGAAAGCCGGTAAGCTGGGTAAAAAATCTGGCGAAGGATTTTATAAATATAAAGCTGGGAAACAAATAAAATCTAATCAAGGTTCTTATGATAAACCTTTAGAGACTATCTCTGATCGCTTGATTCTACGCATGTTAAATGAAGCATTTGCTTGTTTGCGTGAAGAAGTGGTTGCAGATGCTGATTTGTTAGATGCTGGCATGATTTTTGGTACAGGATTTGCACCTTTTAGAGGAGGTCCTATTCAATATGCCAAAACAAAAGGTATTGCAACATTGTACGAACAATATGTTAAACAATGCGAACAACGTGGAGAAAAGTTAGATAGTCTTTCCATGTGGGAAGCAAATACAGAAGAAGCTTAAAACATAGAGTATAAATATTATTTATTTTTAACAATAAGAAAGGAGATACAGGTGAAAAAACAATTAAAAACTCGACAATTATTTTTTTTGATGTCGACAATCGGTGTCATGAGCATTACAACTAATGCTTGGGCATCTGGTTATCAATTGTGGGAACAAGATGGAGCGAGTATCGGAAATTATCATGCAGGCCGAGCAGCGGAAGCCGCGGATGCGAGTACTGCTTATTATAATCCAGCTGGTTTAGTTCTGATTAAGAATCAACAACTCGTTGTAGGAGCTGATCCTATTCTGACAAGTTTTAAATATGATGGGACTGTTGCGGTCAATACCTTAGGAAATATTCCATTATCTACCAAAGCACAGGGCGGTGCGTTTAATTTAGTACCTGATGCACATTATGCAGCACCTTTGATGGATAATTTAGTATTTGGTTTGAGTGTTGTTGCACCTTATGGTTTAAAAACTGATTATGGAACAGACAGTCCTTTACGCTATACTTCCACTTTAACTTCTTTATATGTTATTGACGTAGCACCTGCTTTAGGTTTTGCTATTAACGATAAATTTTCTGTGGGTATTGGTTTAGATGCAGAGCATGCAAAAGCACAATTTGGTTTAGTTGCGACTGCTTTTACGCCTGTAGAAGATACTAATTCAACTAGCAAAGCATCGAGTAATGCACTAGGCTTTCACGCAGGTTTACTGTATCAACTTTCTAATCAGACACGATTTGGTTTAAATTATCAATCTAAAGTTACGCATCATATGAAAGATGGTGATAGTGATTTTTCAGGTCCTTTAGCCAACAATTTAGCAGGTGGCACACAATCTAGCGATGATTTTTCAACTGATGTAATTTTACCGGCTATGACCACTTTAAGTGCTTTTCATAATTTTAATCCAAGATGGGATATTATGGGAACAGTTGCCTATACGCAATGGAGTTCAGTTGATCAGATTGTTTTAGAAAATGTTGCGGGTATTCAAGATGGACAAAGCAGTAATGATATTACTGTGGTCATTCCAGAAAACTATCGTAATACTTGGAATTTTTCTGTCGGCGGCAATTATCATGTTAATCAACAATGGTTATTCCGTGCAGGGTTAGGTTATGATGAAACGCCAACAAATAATAATGATCGTGACACACAATTGCCTGATCAAGATCGTGTTGCCTTAGCATTGGGCGGACACTATCAAGCAACTAGATCATTAGGATTTGATTTGGGTTGGACCCATTATTTTGTATTACATCATTCTGAAGCTAGCATTGATAATACGCAAACCGTCGGTGATCAAGTAACAACAACTGATGGGGATGTAAAAGATAGCGCGGATATATTTGGTTTACAGATAAAATGGGATATTACTTAATATAGGTAGGGTGGGCAAAGCGTTTTTTGCGTGCCCACCAAAAATAGTTGATTTTATTTGGTGGGCACGCAAAAAACGCTTTGCCCACCCTACATTTTTTACATTCGCATCTTATTGAAGAAAAACATGCAAAATGAACGAATTAAAGCTACAGAAAGCGATCATCGATTTTTATTGCGATCAATGGCTTTAGGTTGTATAACTACTTTTTGTCTAGTTTCTTTTATTTTACTTAGAATGGGCGCTAATTTAATTACTCATTCAAAAGAGGATGAGTTTCAAATCGAATCTGATCTTAGTGATAACACAACCAGTGATTCAGAAATAGCAGAATCTCCAACAGCCTTAATAGGCGCTGTTACTTTTGCTGGTGGCATGTTTAATTTTTTTAGAAGCTCGTACAATTTATATAACCAAAAAAAATCTATTGAAACTGAAAATAACATGGGGAACACTTCTAATTTTAGTATAGCAAATAAAGCATAAGCTCATTTTCGTATAGAGGGTCTTGGGAAAGAGGGTAGAGATGGTTTTGTGGGACTTGCTTTTTCATCTGATTTTCTTTCAACTGTTTTTACAACTCTTTTTTCAAGTTTCTCATTCGTTGCTAATAATAAATCTTTTTGCATCATTTCCTTTGCATTTTGCGGACCCCCTCTTTTTTGAATGTCCGCAACAACAGGCTCCAATTCTTTTTTAATAAATACATCTTGATTGTGTAAAAGTTTTTTTCTATTTTCTATTAAATAATCTTTAATAGTTTCTTGAAGATCTTTGATGCTTCCACCTTCTGCTCGATATCGCATACCCGTTGCGTGAGAATAAAAACTTTTTAATAAATACATTTCAGCTTCTTTTGGATCTGAATAGTGTTGAGCAGCTAAACGCAAACGATCGTAAGATATGATTAATGATGCTTCCAATATTTCTAACTGTTGTTTCTCTGGATTTAATAAAATAGCTTTGCATCCAGCTTCTGTGAATAATGTGTTACGTGCTCGATGCTCCTCGGTAAATTCCGCTATATGATTAGAAGGCTGAGTAGTAAGCTTATATTTACTTTTTTCAAAATCAGTTGATGCACCAATAATCCTTTGATTGCTGTTAAGTATGCCAGAAGTCTCTAATGGTAGGGTTTTACTATAATTATTATATCCATAGCCATGATCAATTTTTTGAAAAAAGGCAACACCGCCATTTGCTTTAATGCCATTAATTTTCTCAGCTAATTCGTCCCAATGTTTTTTATCAGTAAGGGCAGTTTTATCTGTTCTAGTAGCATAATTTGCAATGGTTTGTTTTAATTCATTGATGAGCTCTTGTACTTGTATGCGTTTTTCAGGATCTGAAATAGACTGCGTTGAAAAATTTAACATAACATTGCCTGTATGAAAATCAATGTCACGCGTATTCATCGCTGTTAATAATGGAATTTCTAGCTTGAGGTCGCATTTTTCATTTAATTCACCAAGTCTTGTAAAAAAATCACCGTGTCTAGTTGCAAGTGCTTTAGGCCTTTCAGAAAATCCGCCTAATTTAAATGCCTCTACTGCAAAATCAGAATCAGAAAATTCACTGGCAAGAAATAAATGTTTGCCAAATCCCTCTAAGTTATTATGCTTGGTATCTTCAACAACTAAGTGGGTTCTTGCAACAGTGGTCATGTCGCTTGTGTTAAGTCTGTTTGCTGTCAATTGTGCTTCAGTATCAACAAAGAGTTCAGAAATAGTGTCCCCTAAATTGTTACCATATTTAACCATATAAGTCTTTTGTAATCCATCGGCATCTTCCATATGATAGATGCCGCCAGGTTTAGCCCCTGATTTTGCATCTTTTGCATCAGTTGCGATTGTTTTTGCAAAAAGATTAGTTTCGTCCTTATATTTAACATGAATATACGATTTTGTTTGTGCACTAACGGCTGATTGTAAACTATGATGATTGCTTGCTAATTTTTCTTTTATCTGTAGTTTTTCTTTTTGAAAACGTTTATCGAAATGTTTTTCAACAATTCTGGAATTTATGTCAATTTGATATAAAACATCTTGAATTTTGTCTCTATTTTTTGCTTTATCTTGATAAAGTATAGCAAGCTCATTAAGCCCTGTTAAAATATTTTTTAAACTTTTTGCTTCGGATGATTTTTTGTTGGCTAATAATCCCTTGCCAGCAAGGGTAAATAATTCACTAAACATTTTAGTTAGCGCTTCTCGCACCAGATTATTATCCATAAGCGCTGCATTTTTTTTGAAATCTTTATAGGTCTTTAGTAAAGCAGTTTCATTTTGTTTGCTAATGTTATCAATAGCTAATTTAGTTTCTTTTGCATGATTTATTTGCATGAAATGTTCAATTTGAGAAGATTGCATGCTATGTAATTGTTTAATGATAAAATCAATAATTTTTATCTGCTCTTTGTTTGTTTGAAATTGATTAAATAATCCTGCCGGAAACCAATAATCCATTTCCTTGCCCAGCGTAATGCTCTTACCAGATTTCAATTGTTGTTTTACTTCTCTTAGTTTTTGTAAATGTGTATGAATAGTTTTTTCATCTAAGCCTTCATAGCTAATTTGATGTTTACTGTCATCTTTGTTGCTTTTAAATATTTCTTGCGCATTTTTTGCATCTTGCGTGGACTTATTAGAATTTTTTAATTCTTTTAAATACATATTAACAGTGTTTGAAAAAGCATCTGCTTTGACAATTCTTGCGGGTTTATTTTTTTGTTTTAAATTATAATCAATCGTTTTTAATTGATCATCTAGATAAAATACTTCTATTCCCAGTGCTTTTGACATGGCGCGATATAGATAAGCTAGTTTATCTTTTGCAGTTTTTGGGATATATTTTATTTTTGATTTTTTTAGTCTGGCACTTAAAAAACTTTGGGCAAAAGCCTGCTTATTTTGCGCAGACATGCGACTAAAGAATTTTTTTAATAATTGGGGATTACGTGAGTTATCTTTAAATTCTTTAGATGAAAAAGGAGGAGTTCTTTTGGCCTTTTCTTCTTTTCTCAACCAATCGGAAATTTGTTGTGTTAGCAGAAAGTGCGTGCTCAATCCTAAAGCTTGATTGGAAAGTTGCGCGATAAAATCTTTTTGAAAGTCTTTAAATTCTGCAGTATCTGTAATAAGAGTTTTATCTCTAGGTTGCATAAATACCCCGCGACTAGACTAATTAAGATATTACCTATTCATTATACACCTTATTTTCAGCGTTTTCGGGGTAATTTGCTTAAGAAATGAGCATATTAATCATAGAATTCAACTGCTTTTTGATGGTTAAAAGTTGTTAGTTGTTAACTTTTTGATAAATATTGATAAATTCCTGCAATTTTATTTTTTCTTCCTCCGAGAAAAACAACCCCAATTTTGTCCTTCGCCATAAAATATCTTCTATTGTTTGAGCCCATTCATATTGCATTAAATATTCTACTTCTTTTTGAAAAAGTCCTGCGCCAAATTCAATGCCTAAATCTTGTAATGATTTTGCCTGATTTAATACTAAATAAGCGCGCGTACCATAATAATTCACATAACGCTCACAAATGGCTTCAGCTAACCACGGAAATTCTTTTTTAAATTTTTGTTTAAATTGAGCAACATCTTGATTGGGTATGTCACCACCCGGTAAAAAAGTCATATGCGTTTGACTTACTTTCATATGGGTAAAAAAATCATTTAATTGATTAATCGCGTCTTTTGCTAAAATACGATGGGTTGTTAATTTTCCACCGATGACAGTGAGTAAAATACAATTATTATCATTTTCTAAAAAAAACTCATAATCTCGTGAAATTTTTGACGGATTTTTTACATCACTTCCCTGTAAACAACGAACACCCGAGTAAGACCATTGAATATCTGATTTTTTAATTGATTTTTTAAAATATTGATTAATTAAATCACAAAGATAAATTATTTCTGCTTCACTTATTTTTATATTATTTAAATTTTCTTTAAAAATAATATCAGTTGTACCAATTAAAGTAAATTGATTCTGATAAGGAATGGCAAAGACTATTCTGTTATCTTTATTTTGCAAAATATAAGCAAAATCACCTTCATATAATTTTGGCACCACAAAATGACTGCCCTTGACTAATTCAATATCAAATTTTGTATCAGAGATAATAAGTTGATTCACTTCTTTTACCCAAGGGCCTGCTACATTAATTAATACTTTTGAGAAATAATAATGAATAGTTTCAGTTATTAAATCTTTTACTTGTATTTTCCAAACATTATTTTCTTTTATGGCTGAAATAAATTGCGTACGGGTTAAAATAATGGCTTTGTTTTCTTTTGCAGATAAAGCATTTAATATCACTAATCTTGCATCATCTGTTAGACAATCATAATAAGAAAACCCTTTATCAAAATTGGGTAATAAACCTTGGCTATAGAATCCATGCAATTCTTTTTGTAATTGAATTTGTTTAGACGCTGGTAAATAACGACGTTTTGCTAAATGATCATATATAAATAAACCAATACGAATTAAATAAGCAGAACGCAAATGAGCTTCATGCGGTAAAATAAATTCTAATGGTTGAATAAGATGCGGCGCACGTTTCATTAATATTTCACGTTCAATTAAAGCCTTGCGTACCAAACGCCATTCAAAAAGTTCTAAATAGCGTAAACCGCCATGAATTAATTTACTGCTAGCAGAAGAGGTTCCTGCGCCTAAATCACCCGCTTCGCATAAAGTAACAGATAATCCTCGACTGGCAGCATCTGCGGCAATTGCTGTGCCATTAATGCCGCCGCCAATAATAAAAATATCTGACATATTCATGGCAATCCTTCCTTTGTTTTCTTGGCAGTTTTGTGTATTATAGCGCGATAGTTTAAAGGAAGCCCGTATGTCTGCATATTTATTGGCAATCGACCAAGGAACGACAAGTAGCCGCGCCATTATTTTTAATGCAATAGGTCAATTAATGCATTTGCATCAAATTGATCTCACCCAATTTTACCCACAAGAAGGTTGGGTTGAAGCAGACCCTGATGAAATGTGGGAAAATACTTTAACATGTTGCCGTGAGGTCTTGAAAAAAAGCCAATTATCTGCAAGTGACATTGCAGGCATGGGTATTTCCAATCAACGTGAAACGACACTTATTTGGGATCGAAAAACAAGTCGCGCTATTTATCCTGCTATTGTTTGGCAAGATCGCAGAACAGCTGCTTTATGTCAGCAATTAATGCAGCAGCCGCTGCATACTACTTTACAAGAAAAAACGGGGCTGTTGCTTGATCCTTATTTTTCTGCCACTAAAATTATGTGGATACTCGACCATGTCCCGGGTGCAAGGGATCGCGCACAAAAGGGTGAATTAGCTTTCGGTACTGTTGATACTTTTTTAATTTGGCAATTAACCAAAGGAAAATCACACGTCACTGATGCAACCAATGCATCACGAACATTATTATTTAATATTCATACCCAGCAATGGGATGATGAAATTTTAAATGCACTTCATATTCCAAAAGAATTATTACCTGACGTATTAGACAGCAGTGCGCATTTTGGTAAAACAGATAAAGAATGGTTAGAAAAAGAAATTTTAATTGCAGGTGTTGCAGGTGATCAACAAGCAGCAACCATCGGACAAGCTTGTTTTCATGAAGGCATGATCAAAAGTACTTATGGTACAGGTTGTTTTATGTTATTAAATACTGGCAACAAAGCTATTTTATCTAAAAATAAATTACTGGCGACCATTGCGTATCGATTACAAAATAAAGTGACTTATGGATTAGAAGGCAGTATTTTTTCAGCAGGTGTGACGATTAAATGGTTACGCGATATGATTAAATTAATAAAATCTGCTGATGAAACAGAAAGCATTGCCAAAAGTGTCAATGACACAGGCGGTGTGTATGTTGTTCCAGGCTTCACAGGCTTAGGCGCGCCATATTGGGATCCAGATGCTCGTGCTGCAATTGTTGGATTAACTCGCAATAGCAGTATCGAACATATTATTCGTGCAAGCTTAGAAGCAGTTTGTTATCAAACACGTGATTTATTACAAGCCATGCGAGCCGACAGCGGTACCGCTTTAGAAATTTTACGTGTCGATGGTGGCATGACCACTAATAATTGGCTGCTACAATTTTTAAGCGATATTTTAAATATTGAAGTTCAAAGACCGCAATGTATTGAAACAAGTGCGCTGGGTGCTGCATTTCTAGCAGGATTACACGTCGGAATTTATTCATCGCTTGAAGATATTATGCAACTATGGAAAGCAAGTAATCGATTTTTACCAACCATGCCTGCAGCAAAACGCGAGTATTTATATGATGGCTGGAAAAAGTCTGTTGTAAGAGTGTTGACAAAGCATCAAGAATAGCTTTGAATGTCGCAATTATTTTTTAAAAAAGGATAAACATCAATGAACAAAAAAAAATGGCTTTTGACTAGTATGAGTTTAATGACGATAGGTTCTATAAGCTGCACGCAGACTTCATTTGCAGGCAACTTACCAGGCAGTGTGACTTTAACTGTAGGAGGGGCTTATTATCATTTTAGTCATAAACGAGATTTAAAAAATACGGCTTTACCGAATATTGCTTTAGCTTATAACTTTAACGAGCATTGGGGAATTGAAGCGGCGTGGGGTTTTCTACATGCTAATCAAAAAGACTCTGAAGACTCTAGTAATGATTCTCCATTTTTTAACACTTTCAATAATGATGTCGAACATGAAACAACGCACGGTAATTTATATACGATAGATGGTATTTATCGTTTTAATCCTTACCATCGGTTAGAGCCTTATGTTATAGCGGGTATTGGGGTCTTAGGATTAAAGCCGAATACCAACAATGACAGCACACAATCGGGGGTATTAAATGCAGGACTCGGTGCGCAATTATTCTTTGGTGAGCGAGTGGCTTTACGTGGTGAAGTTAAAGATATTTATGCAACGACTGGCAGCTATAAAAAATGATTACATGATCAACTTAGGGGTAAGCTTTTTATTTGGCGGCCATTCCTCCACAACGCCTTACTTTAAATAGCCGCGTAATCAATCCCGCCTCAGTCTCCCTTTGAAAAAAAGGGTATGCGAGGCGGTATTTGCACAAAATATCTAATTCTATTAAATTATAGTCAGTATATTTTCAAAGTTATCTATATTTAAATTTAACTGGAGCACAATGCATGCCTGGCGAAAATGTTTCTAAAAAACAGTTGTTAGATTTTATTGAAAAAGAAGAAAAATTTGCACCCACAAATTACTCTTTTACCCAATTACTGCGTTCTTTTATCGATCAAGTACAAGATAATCAAATGATTTCTTTTGAAGACTTTACAGAATATTTAAGGACAAATGATTTTGTCATAGGAAATTTTAGG
>Ga0207010_1031_pt1 | contig 38275 bp, 30 predicted proteins | sample Alteio_BWMinCont_82_FD_153465 | JGI IMG/M metagenome (GOLD analysis project Ga0207010, IMG submission 153465) | Enriched cells from forest soil in Barre Woods Harvard Forest LTER site, Petersham, Massachusetts, United States -... | ecosystem: Environmental > Terrestrial > Soil > Temperate forest >...
TAGATCGCGTTACCTCTCAATTTTAGATTGCCAAAAACACCCTTTAGCTTTGCTGCAAAATCTTTATCGCGTCCGGCCATCCACGAAATTTCATCCAAAAAAATGATCACCCTTCCTTCCGACGTCAATTCTGCTAAGGTCGTGAGAGCTTGATTCCAATTCTCGAATTTTAATGGAGGAATATTAAATTTTAAGCCTAAAAGTTCACCAAAATGGTCAAGTTGGTCTTTGTTCCTAAGTTGTTCTCTTGGAGCAAGACCGTAGAATTCCAGAAAACGTGTATGCTCTCCAAAATGTTCAATAAGGGTGCTTTTTCCAATGCGCCTCCTTCCACAACAAACGATAATTCCGGCTATCTTTCTTTTTTTAAATTCCTTAAGCAGCTCAACTTCTTGTTCTCGCCCTATGAACATATAAATTCACTCCATATATTGACTTAAAAATAACATTTTGTCGATTTTAAGTCAATAATGTTTAATAAGTAAAATGACTTATAATCAACATGCTGTTGATTTTAAGTCAGCACGAACGTGTCGCCACCACGCTCTTACGTAACGCGCAGCGTGAGGCATTGCAGGCTTAGACTTTATCTGGGCGCGATTTGGAGTGATTAAGGGCTGCGCCGCCCTATTTTTTCACAGCCTCGCGGTCGAGCTTCTTACTGAACCTAGAAACGGCGATTGGAAGGAGGTGCCAGATGCAATCTTTTGATTCAGAACACGTTGAGGCGAAGGGGTGCTTACCCGTTTGGGTATGCCCCCCTTCGCCTCAACGCGTTACGAACCAAAATCTTGCGTCTGGAACCCCCTTCCAATCGCCGTTTCTAGGCTGAAAGGGGCTTGGCCCCTTTCAGTCTTTTTAAAAATCGTTTTAGTTAACGATTTGATCCGGAGTGTTGTTGACTACTTCGGTTTGTTCGATGACTAGTGAAGAACCTGTATTATAGAGACCTCCTCCGCCACCCAATCCAAATGTTGCTGTATTTTCAGTTACACTTGAATTAATAAGTGTTAAAATGCCGGAAATTTCATTAGCTAATCCCCCACCTTTTAGACCTGTGTTACCTTTTACCTTGGAACCATTGACAGTGACAATTCCAATGTTATACACACCACCACCATCACCTTGGGAAATGTTGTTGCTAATAAGAGAATTGTTGATGATTAAAATTGAAGATTCAGTTGTACCATATAAATAGGTATCGTTGTAAATTCCACCGCCACATCCTTGAGAGGTGTTATTTTCTATAATTGAATCGTTAATCGTCATGAGGAACGAGTTGTAGATTCCACCACCGGTACTATTTGCTATGTTACCTTTAATGAGACACTTTGTAAGAGTGATGATGCTCTCACATGTGCTATAGATCGCACCACCTGATGTGCTCGTTGAGTTATTTTCCAGGATGCACTTATAAAGTGTTAGAGGAGTATCATTACCATATATTCCGCTTTGAGTGTTTCCACTGATGGTGGATTTACTAATAGTTGTAGGGGAATCATAATAACTTTTAATCCCATATCCACTATTATTTTCTATAGAAGAATTTTCAATCCTTAAGGTCGTCCCCTCATTATAAATCCCACCTACGGAGTTGCCGTTAAACTGTGAGGTCTTGACTGTAATCAATGAGGCGTAATCGCTGTACATCCCTGTATCAGAGTTGCCGTTAATTGTGCAACAATTGATGTCTGTTGATGTGCCGTAGTAGTTATATACTCCTGTAGCATTGCCAGAAATAGAAGAGTAACTGATTTTGGTCTCGCCGGAATCCGTGTAAATTCCATAAGAAGAGTTGTTGTTTATCGAACAGTACGAAATATTTGCCGTGCCAAAGTCGTTATAAATCCCGTAAGTTGTATTATTACTAACGCTGGAGTCTTTGATGGTGAGATCGCCCCAGTTCAAAATTCCCCCTTCGGCGCCGTTGTTTATAATTTCGCATTCAAAAACGGACAGTTTTCCTTCATTAAAAATCCCATAGCCATAATCGAATAATCCTTTTTCTGTAGTGGTACTGCCACCGATAATGAATAAACTTTTGAGTGATACCGTAGCACCATAGTCAACAATTAATGTCGTTCCTGCACTATTGCCGTTTAAAATGGCTTGATTATCCGCTCCAACGAGCTTAAGGGGATGAATAGTTTGAGGGATTTCAAAATTCCCGATGAGCTGGCCATGAATGATGATCTTTGTGGACTGTGATAAGTTTGTAGCAGCACTCTGAATCGCAGTTGTAAGCTCCGCAGCAGTAGATACTGAAACAACAAGCTCCTTTGATTTTTGATGCGCGCAAAGGATAACTGATTGACAGACTAGCAACATAAAAATAGATAGAAATTTCTTCATTTTAACCTCCTTGAAGTATTTTTTTTCCTATCCCGATATATCAAGAATATTTAAATTTAAATCAAGAAAAAGGTTTAGGATCTGAGATTCGGAGTAAGTACGAGATGCCAGAGGTCCCGTTTGGGTGTAAGAAAGAGACTCTGCGGTGAATTTCTCGTACCTACTCCGAATCTCAGTTTAGGATTCTTCCCTCACCTTTTATTCTTTCGCTTCATCCTTCCCAAAAACTATCCGTTTTGCTAAATTATTTTTTTTATTTGGTTAAGGTGCGATGGCTGAAGAATTGAACGAACAGGTGGTGAAGATATACAAGGAATTGTATGACGTGACCATACCCGATCTGGATTATTTTATCCGGCAGATTGATTGCCGCGACGGATGCCCTGTCAAGACAGATGGTCGTGGTTATATGATTGCGTTGCATGCAGGCAATCTGCTGGAAGGGTATAAGATAGCAAGGGGGCCGAATCCGTTTGCCTCCATCTGTGGAGTCATTTGCGGTGCACCTTGTGAGATTTCTTGCCGGCGGGATCGTGTTGACAAGACATTGACGATCCGAGCACAAAAAAGATATCTGGACGAGTGGTTCGGGTATGACAGAGAAGCTCACGTCAAATCGTTGGAGTTCAGTTATGCTCGTGGATCGACTAAGCCGGTGCCTAATGGCCTTAAGGTGGCTTGCATAGGCGCCGGCGTGGCATCCTTTACCTGTGCGCACGATCTTCTCCGTCTGGGTTATGCGGTTGACATCTATGAGATGATGCGGATGCCTGGTGGAATGCTGGTCTATGGAGTGCCCACTTACCGACTTAAAAATGAAATTGCCATCAACGAATGTTATGCCATTGAACATTTAGGTGCCAAGGTCTATTACAATATGAAAGTAGGCCGTGACATAAATATGAATGAATTGATGGCAAAGTATGATGCCGTCTTCATTGGAGTAGGACTGTGGAAGTCGCGCGAGCTACCTATACCAGGAGCAGATGCACCTGATATCATTCGTGGAATCGAGTATCTGCGGGTCCGATGCGCTGAAGAAGAGTGGAAGATCGGCCAGCATCTCGTGGTGGTCGGTGGTGGAAACGTTGCCTTTGACGTTGCACGAACCTCAGTGAGGAATGGTGCTAAGAGTGTGACGATGGTCTGTTTGGAGTCGCGTGATGAACAGACAGCTGATGAATTCGAGATTGAAGACGGTATGGCTGAAGGGATCTCGATTATCAATCGGGTAGGACCACTTTCGGTAGAGCGAGATCAGGATGGTAAAATCACCGGTTTGAAAGTGCAGCCTATCTATTCCCTTTTAGACCATACGGGCAAATTTGCACCCAAATATGTCCCTGACAGTCAGTATGTGATCCCTTGTGACTGTGTGGCACTTGCCATTGGCCAGTCGATGGACATCAGTTTTTTGGATGGATGGGACAAGCGTGATGAATTAAAGTTGGACAGGGGTATCATCAAAACCGAAAGGGATAGTGGCAGGACTAGTGTGAAAGGGCTTTATGCCGGAGGTGATGCCGGTTTTGGACCCGCACTGTTCATTACTGCCATCAAGCATGGCCAAGAAGCTGCGAGGGCGATTGATTCCGATTTATGCAGAACTACTCCTTACCAGGAGTTTTCGGCAGAATTTACGGAAATACCCCCGATGAGAGATAAAGCTTATTTGCGGACAAGATGGGCGCTCCCTTCCATGCAGCCAGTTGCTGAAAGGGTGAAGAATACCGACATGGTGGAGAAGAATTATACAGCCCAAGAAGCGCATGAACAGGCTAGCCGTTGCCTCCAGTGTCATATTTCGCCGGTATTTGATGGGACGTTGTGCATAAAATGCAACGGATGCGTTGACGTGTGCCCCTGCAATTGTTTAAAGCAGGTACCGATCAGCATGTTGAATTTAGACCTCGGCGAGGGGAACCTGCGTGTCGCTGTCGACAATTTTTATGGAGTTGACTCCGATTCGATGAGCGATGAGGATTTAGCTTCGATGGGCACGGCGATGTTGAAAGATGAGGACCTATGCATCCGGTGCGGGCTGTGCGCGGAAAAGTGCCCCACGCAGGCAGTGACGATGGATGTGATGGACTACTCGTTTAGGTGGATCGGATGAGAAAAAATAATTCGGAATTCGGAAAAAGAAGAAAAACAGTTAGATGGACACAATGAACTTAAAAAATTAAACACAGAGGCACAGAGACATTGAGAAACACAGAGAAAAGAAAATGAAAAAAGTAAATAAATTTAAATTCATTTATAACTTAAGTCCGTTCTCTGTGATCTCTGTGCCTCTGTGTTTAATTATAAGGCGATATAATGATTTATTGGACGTTGATTAGTTCGATTGTGGCGGCATTGGCCGGATTGGTTGTGTATATTTATTACTTAAGTAAAGGACAATTTGATGATCCGGAAGCTGTCAAATATCAGTTGTTCCACGAGGATGAAGAAAAGGAAGAACAATAATGCCAAAGTATAGAAACTCATTGAACGTAGATCCGAATAGCAATGATCCGATGATCTCACGGCGCTCATTCTTAGCCCTAATGGGCGTAGGCGCCTGTTTAGTAGGCGGCGGCATGATGTTTGGTGCTTCCACGCTGGGATTCCTTTATCCCAATGCGATGAAAATCCCTCCCAGTGTTTTTGCGATCGGCAGGCCGGAAGAGGTGTTGTCGCGCGATGGAAAGGTCTTTGTGCCGAAGCAGAAAGCTTTTGTGGAGACTAATTCCGGCAAGGTGCGTGTGCAGACTGCTGTTTGCACCCATTTGGGATGCACCGTGAACATGGTGGAAACGGGATATGCTTGCCCCTGTCACGGCTCTACCTATGACATCCATGGAAAAAACACCGGCGGGCCGGCACCATTGCCGTTGGTATATTATACCGTCTTTTTGGCAGCATCAGGAGAATTGATGGTCGATAAAAATAAAACAACACTTGATTGGGAGGCTGCGTGGTTCAGTCTTACGTAGGATAATTATGGCTGTATTTCAAGGTAAAAAAAGAGAATCATTTTTCGAGCATTTGCTTAACCTCCCTTCTGACTTTTTCAGATCGATTTTTAGGCATAACTATCCAAATAATGATGTGGATCGGTCGGAAATTGTCTTTAAGAATTTCTTTCTTCATTTTCATCCTGTGAAGTGCCACAAACATTCACTCGATCCTTTCTACACTTTGGGATTGGGAACCATTACCGCCAGTTTGTTCTTGCTGCTGACAATCACTGGGGTAATCCTGATGTTCTTTTACATTCCTGCTGAAGACAGAGCTTACGACATCATGAAGGACTGGCAAGATACGACGCCGTTTGCCATGATGTACCGCAATATGCACCGTTGGAGTGCTCACCTGATGGTTTTATTTGTCTTCCTCCATATGTCGCGCGTCTTCTATACCGGTTCTTATAAAGGGACCCGAAAATTCAACTGGGTCATTGGCGTAATCCTTATGGTGCTGACTCTGATCCTCTCGTTTACAGGCTACCTGCTCCCTTGGGATCAGCTAGCTTTTTGGGCGATCACTGTCGGAACAAACATCGCAGGTTATGTGCCCAATCTTCCCGGCTTTGAATATAACGTCAACAGGGTGATGCTGCTGGCATCGACCAACGTGGGACAAGATGCATTAATCCGCTTCTATGTTCTGCACGTGGCACTGCTGCCTTTGCTGGCTGGAACATTGATCGGCGTACACTTCTGGCGCATCCGAAAAGATGGTGGTTTAAGCCGACCACCCGATAAGTTTCGTCCCGACCCTTACCGCGTGGTTCAGCGCTCAGACACAAAAGAATCGTTTGCTCCGGGCGTCAAGCGCACTTATGGTTTGATGGAGCTAGTCCGGGGAACTTGTCCTACAGTGGATAAAGGACCCTACAATTTTGTCTTTACATGGCCTCATCTGTTGCGGGCAGAGCTCATCGTTTTTCTCTTAACGACGGCCCTTGTATTAGCTCTTTCATTTATTGATGCACCTCTGGAAGAGCCGGCCAATCCCAGCAAACCACCGAATCCATCCAAAGCACCATGGTACTTTCTAGGGCTGCAAGAGATGGTCTCATACAATGCCTTCTGGGGTGGTGTTGGTATACCAGGACTGATCATTGTAGGATTAATGTCGATACCTTACTTAGACCGCAATCCGCATGGCGAAGGATATTGGTTCCATCGAAGCCGCTATCTAGCCATTTTCCTTTACACGGCGTTTATGACATGGCAAGGAATTTTGATTATAATTGGAACCTATTTCCGAGGTGCAAATTGGGGATGGGTCTGGCCCTGGACCGAAAATTTTGCAAGACATTGATGGAAAAATAAAATATGCGTTCTGAAAAAACTCAAATTATACTTATCTTATCGGGAGTCGTTGTGACACTCCTGTTTGGTGTTTTTCTTTATCGCGAAATTTTTCCTGAATATAAAATCTATCAGGAAGATTACATTGCTTTGGAAGAGTTCCGATCTAGTTATACACATCAGCAGCCTCCGTCTTTTCAAATAGGGATCAAACAAATTGTCATCGAGAGGGAAGATAAAGGCCCTCCTGTCATTGACCGGTGCACCTCATGCCATGTGGCGCTGCAGATCCCCTATTTTTCACCCACTAAGATAGCCCACGACCTGAATGGCAATATCGTCCGCGATGACAAGGGTTATCCTTTGAAAGTGACTAACGATGATTATATTTGGGGGAAGCTGGATGAAAAAATAGCTGATCTGCGCGATTCCAAAGTGATAGAGCAGTTAAAAAAAGATGGTTCTGATTCGGAAATGAAAACCCGTTTAGCTCAATCAGATAAATATGCTGAATTGAAAACAGCCAAAATTGATGATCACATTTACGATGTCACCAAAGTTCTCCAGATGCATCCTTTAATGGGCAATGAGACAAGGCCGTTTGAATTCCATTCAATCGATGAAATTGGTTGTGCCGCTTGTCATAATGGAAACGGTAGGGGATTGACGACCGACAAGGCGCATGGGCCCGTCTTTGACGATCAATACGCCATTGAATACGAAGGTCCAACTCCGCAGTTTACCGAACAGGATGAAAAGAATGATCCAAAGTTTGCCAAAGTCTTCAATGATAAGCCGGGACATGAACTTTTATTTCAGACTACACCCATCTTTGTTGGGGCACTCATACAGGCAAAATGCATGCTCTGCCATCAGACAAGCAGCGTCAAGCTAACTGCCAACGAACAATCACTCAGTGAACTAGAACAAGGACGTAAAAAAGAGGTAGCGCAATTACTTAATGCTTATAACAATGAAAAGCAGACTTTAATCGATTTGCTGCTCATTAGAAGCATGCTAAATAAGGATGGCTTTGACAAAACAGTCGCATTCTTAAAACAACAGCAAAGCAATTATACCATGCCGCAAGAGCAGTTAAATCATTTAGCCTCTCAGCTTAGCTATGTAGAACAGGCAGGATCAACCAGAGCAATCGGCAAAATAGACGATGACCTTTATCGTTTATTAGGATCAATAGCACTTGCCAGTGGAATTGAGAATGCATATAACTCTAAAGGGGCTGCTGCCGTTGATCCTTTCCTAAAAGAACATTTAAAAGATTCAGGAGTCAAAGGTTCGATCTTTGTAAAAGTGGCAAAGCTCGACTATGACCAGGATTTGCTAAAACATGCTGAGGATGTTGACAACTCATTTGAGGCAGCTCTTAAAGATCCTAAAAACATCTCAGCCCTCACTTCTGATATCAATGAGCTGACAGCTAATTTCCAAAGAGGCAAGGAACTATTTGTTGAACAAGCCTGCTATGCCTGTCATCGCATTGAAACATTTTCAAGAGGTGGTGTCGGACCTGAATTAACGAATGCCGGCTTTGACTACCCATGGTTTTTAAAGCAGTCGATCGTGTGGCCGCAAGCTGATCTTCCGACTTCAACGATGCCTAATATGCGGATGGACCATGTTGAACTGCAGGACCTGATGAGTTTCTTATTGGCTCAAAAAGGAGCTAATAGAGAAGTTGGCCAGACTGTTTATAAAGCCGATCTAGCTGCCTGGGAAGCTGGAAAAAAGCTTCCGTGGGAAAAGCCCGTTCCTCCTGCCCAGATGGAAGATCTGCGTTACTCAATGACAATTTTTGCAACGCAAGGTTGTGCTGCTTGCCACCGTTTGCAAGGGTTCGATTCTAACGTAGGATTTGAAATTGAAAAAGAGGGGTATTCTTTTGACAAATTGTATGTGCAGCAGGAATGGTTTAAAAATCTCTTCCCCGAGGTGATCCATATCACTCAATATGACCAGGAGCTGCCCGGGACTGAAATTGTAGCCCAGATTGAACAGCATGCAAAAGAAATAGATGACAGGATTGTCGCAAATATTCGGACAAATGGGCTTTTAGAGGAGATTGATAAGAATCATCCGGAAACGATCGAGTCCTATTATTCACCATTTAGATATGCTTCCAGGGCAAAAAACTATTATTACGATGAATTGGCCAAGCAAGAAAAAGATCCTGAAAAAGTGGCGTCCATTAAAGCTGAGCAGCAAGCATGGCAGGATAGGGTCCACCGCGTCTTGATGATGTATATTCAAATTTATGGATTAGGCAGATTGATAGGACCGCACCTCAACTGGTCGGGTATCTACCGATCCGACGAATGGTTGATGGAGCATTTCCATAATCCTGCCTCGCATGTTCCCAGGTCACTCATGCCTATCATGCCGTTTGATGACACTAAATTCTATGCTTTAACGAATATGCTGGACCAGCTGGCTGTCAAAAACCGCAATGCAACGAGAGCTATTTGGGAAAATACAGGATTTAATCCTGTAGAAGCCTTCTCCATTCACTGCGTACAATGTCATGGAACCGATAGGCAAGGTAACGGTGCCATCGCAGAATGGATCTATCCCATTCCTAAAAATCTCCATAATGCCGATTTCTTGCGTAACTTAACAAAAGAAGAAGCCATTATTTCCATCACACATGGTGTTAAGGGGACTCCGATGCCGCCCTGGGGTGAGGTGGCCGAAGATAAGCCTGCTAAGATAAAGAAAATATCCCAAAACATGCCAGTATTGAGCCAATTAGAAATACGCCTTTTGGTCGATTGGCTCTATTCAACATTGCCTGGTGGAGATGTATATAAGACAACAGGAGTGCCAAAATGGGAATATACTCCACAAGATGTTTTGAAAGAACTTTTTAATGAAGGTAATAAACTTGTCCCTGGGCCTGTGCCTGATAAGGATGTCTTCGATGTGATCCCTGATCCATCATATCCAGAAAAAGAGAACTATTATATCAAGAAGAAATTCGATACCATAGAAAATATTGAAGCCGGTAAAACCTTCTTTCTTGAAAACTGTGCGGTGTGCCATGGCAATGAAGCCAATGGATCGAGTATCCGGGCAGAAGCTATGCAGGAAGCCAAACCGCGCATGTTGACTAACCTTGACTGGATCCGTACTCGAGACGACTTACGTCTTCTAAGGTCAATTAAATATGGAGTGCAGGGAACCGCTATGACACCCTGGGGAGACTTTACTAGCTCCTTGCAGCGCATTCAGCTGGTCATTTTTATCCGTACCTTGAGCGGGGAAAAAAACCTGAGAGATTTGCTTGAACAGGCACTTTATCGAGCATTTGATATCCCGCTCATGAAAATAGAAGAGGCTCGAGTTAATATTAGCCACCAGCTGGAAAACTTGCAAAAAGAAGAAGGAGATTTGAATGACAAACAAAAAGAAACTGAGCTTTTAGTATTGCAAGGAAAAAAAACTCCTCAAGATGCAGCCGCAATCTATCAAAAAAAATTAGAAAATGGAAAGAGGCAAGGACAGCTAAAACAAAAAGATAATCTTATCCTTCAGATCAAATCTCATATTGCCAAAGAAAACGACATATATAATAACTTGGGAGCCGCTCTCATTAGTAAAAAGATGGACAATGAGTCGATGGAAAAGTTCTACGCGATGATCGCACAAAACAATGATCTCTATTCATTAAATAACGGTCAATTGCAAATCAAAGAGGATTCCGCCTTTAAGGTAAAGATCAGGTCTTTACGCAAAGAAGTCGAAGATTCGCTAAATTCTAAAATAGATGCTTTGCAAAAAGAATCTGACGTGTTAAAAATTATAGATCCTGAAAAATACAAGGAAGATCAAGCGGACATCGACAGTATGAAAAAATTGCAGGTAAAATTAATCACCGAAACCGAAGAGGCCGTAAGGTCATATGATCGACAGTTTGAACTAGTGAAAGAAGTTAATAAATAAAGGAACAGTCAATGGTGACCACAACCACAACGACAAACACAAGCGCAACTACATACGACGATAGTGCTGCAAAGCTGTTTTTATATCCAGCCATTCTCTTTTTGATAATAGGGATGTCTTTTGGAGTATTTATCGCTTTCAATGCATTTATCTTTCCAGACTACTTTGCCGGCGAATATATCCATTTTGGCCGGGTCAGGCCTGTTCACGTTGGGACAGTCACTCTTCTATGGCTCCTTTCCGTGGACATTGGACTGATGCTTTATTTCGTTCCAAGGCTTTGCGGCGTTTCTTTATGGGGACAAAAGATTGCCCTCTGGGCCGGCGGCCTCTGGTGGTTTTCTTTAATTCTAGGAGTCAATTCATTTCCTTGGGGAACTAACTTCGGATGGGAATATGCAGAGCTGCCTACCTGGATATCGTGGATTCCCATCAAAGTGTTTTTTACCATTGCCTGGCTGTTAATGGTACTTGTCTTTTTTATGACAATTGCCAGGCGCAAGTTTGAGAACATGTACGTTTCCCTTTGGTACAGCATGGGGACTTTAATTTGGACCACATTTACGGTCTTTGTCGGCAGCTTTGTCATCAATTGGGTTCCAGAAGGTATCTCAAGAGTTAACGTCAGCTGGTTTTATGTCCATAATCTAGTCGGACTGATTTATACACCCATGGGTCTTGCGACAGCCTACTATTTCTTGCCAAAGCTGGCCAATACACCGATTTATAGCCACAGACTGTCGATGATCGGCTTTTGGTCGATCGCCTTTATTTATGCCTGGATTGGAACACACCACATGATACATGGCCCAATTTCCCAATGGATGCAAACGCTATCCATTGTTTTTTCCATTTGGCTTTTCATTCCGGTCTGGACTGTTGTCTACAACCTCTTTGCCACCTTGCAAAGTGATTGGGCTAAATATTTACAAAGCGCCCCTATCCGCTTTCTAATGATGGGAAATATCTTTTATTTGATAACATGCGTGCAGGGCCCTCTCATGGCTTTGCGCAACGTTAACGAAATCACATCCAAAACTGACTGGGTTATCGGTCACTCGCACATCTCTTTGTACGGCACGTTTACTTTCTTTGCAATTTCCGGTCTGTATTATGCTATCCCCTCAATCGTTAAAAAGCCGCTTTGGTCAAATGTGTTGGCAGATTGGCATTTTGCCCTTAACTTATGGGGGAGTATCCTATTTCTGTTCTCATTATGGGTCGGTGGATTTTTGCAAGGTCTGATGTGGGCTAATTGGGCCAATGGAGACTCCTTTGCTGAATTCCACGCTAACATCACAAGACTCTCGTTTGTGGATACAGTTGCACTGATGCGTCCCTGGTGGATAATGCGGGGGATTGGCGGAATTATCATCCTTTTAGGGAATATTCTCTTCGTTGTGAATTTATTTAATACGATCATTCTTAAAGCACCGGACAAGGTGCAGGAGCCTGTTGCGGAGGCAGTAAGAATATGAACAAGGAACAAAATGAACCACATGAGCAAGGCAATGGCTTTTCGATACATTCGCTGCAGTTTTCTGCATTGCTGACAGTGATAGGTGTAATCGTTTTATTCTCAACTGCCGTCATCACCATCCTGATCGCCCCTAGTTACATTGATTCCTCCTGGACTAGCCATTCAAGCCCTTACCAGGCACAGATGTATGAAATTGAAGATCCAAATATTTACATTAGTAGCGCATCATCACATGGATTAGATCTGCAATATGTCAGACACTTGAAGCAAGATTTTACGTTGCTGGCATTTAAAGAATCAGAAGAAATGCGCCTGTTAGCACCTCCTGAATTGGAAAAATACATCACTAAACTGGACGGTAAAACCTTAAAGCTTACATCGCGATTGCTTCTTATAAGGGAGCCGCAAGATCACTTTAAAGAAATCGCTAATCAGCGACGCGCCGAACTGCAAAAGCAGAATACTGCCCTTATCAAGGCAGAACCCGGCAAGGTAGTAGAAAAAATCAACTATCAATTTATGGAACTCTATGATCCTAAAAAGAATGAATTATTTGCCTTAGACCCATTAGGAGCAATTATACAGAATTGGGTCGATGAAAATTATCTGATATTGGATGACTCGGTCAAACAAAAATACCACTCAGACAAAGGGGTCATTTATGCGATAAATCCTCGCGAATACAGAGTGAAGCAAGTGCGCTTTGGTGACATCGTCCGCTGGCGATATGATCCTGAAGGAATGCCAGTAAAATCTTTGGAAGATTTGCAAGGCCCGGGGCTGGACTTCCACTCAAGGAAGGAGCTTATCTATTATGGCGAACATATCTATGCTATAGAAGGCTGCTGGTATTGCCATACCGACCAAACACGGACTTTAATTCAGGATGTTGTGTTGAATGGTTCCGATTCCTTCCCTGCCCCGCCTTCCTCCCCAAACGAATATATCTATCAGAAAATTACTTTTCCTGGAACTCGCAGGATTGGTCCGGACCTTTCACGCGTAGCGGTGAAGCGCCCCAGTCGCGACTGGCATAAGTCCCACTTTTGGTCGCCGAAGACGGCGAGCGCGGGATCAATCATGCCTTCGTTCAGGCATTTCTTCGATAATGACCCTCGCGGAACCGGTAAAAGTGCAATGGGCATTCCAAACCATGAGTTTGAAGCGATCTTCCAGTATATGATGACTAAAGGAACCCGTATCACACCACCAACACAAGCATGGTGGCTGGGAAACGACCCTGTCCAAACTAAGGAAATCATTGAAGGAAAGGTTAAAATTAGATGAAATTCGTATTAATTGTCGATATCGCGGGAATCTACGGAAGCCTTCTCAATTATGCCATGGTATTATTTTTTGTTGGCTCTGCAATGCTTGTATTTACTTATTTATGGTGGACGGGAAAATTAGGAATGACGGAAGAGCCGAAGTACCGGATGATGGATGATGATGAAAAGGAGAAAAAAGATGACAGAAGTAAATAAGGAAGAAGAAGAAATCGAGCTATATGGCGAACCCGGCATTGCCAGTTATAACAAGCCAGTTCCCAATTGGCTTATCCTTACTTATCTCACTTTGCCCGTCTGGGGAATCGTCACTTTCTTCATCTTCTTCAATGGCAGCCTTGGCTGGTTTGACCGAGGCTCTTGGCATGCCCTTCAAACAGCTGCCAACACAAACTTTCCCATCCATAATGCCAACCTTGAGGAACTCCAACCTATCTTGAGGGAACGCGTACCGGTGATACAGGAAGGAGCCCAGAAAATGGCCGAAGTGTTGCAAGGGCATAAACTGGAGTTGCAGGAGGAAAGAGTAAACCGTGAAGTAGCTGAGGGGGGATAGGAGTTAGCATAAATAATGAAACCACACCCAAAAAGAGAAGAGATAGTTTATTACCTAAAGTGTTTGCGCGAGAGAATCATCGAGACGTTCCAAAAACTGGAACTGCGCCACCGTTTTGAGAGAAAAAGCTGGAAATATCAGCATCAAGGGGGCGGTGAGATGGCTGTAATACGGGGCGAATGCTTCGAAAAAGCAGCCGTCAATTGGTCCGGCGTGGGTGGCGATACCTTCCCCATGTCAGATAGTAAAGGTGCTTTCTTTGCCACGGGTGTGAGCCTCATCACACATATGTTCAATCCACATGTTCCCACCGTACACATGAACGTCCGCTTTATCGAGACAGAGGATAAATGGTGGTTCGGCGGCGGCTACGACTTGACACCGATGGGATTTCCCTACGTCGAAGATCGGGATCATTTCCACGGTGTAGCAAGGGATGCCCTTGGTGATAAGCTTTACCAAACGTTTTCCAAGAATGCCGCTGACTACTTTTATATCCCGCACAGAAAGAAAGAACGGGGCATGGGCGGACTATTCTTCGACCATTTTAATAGCGGCAAGTTTGAGTCTGATCTGGCGGTTTGGAAAGCTGTGGCTGAATCTTTTTTACCAGCCATTATGCCTATTTATGAAAAGCGGTTGCAGCAACCATTTATGGTAGATGAAAAAGACCAACAGCTCCATGCCAGGGCCCACTATGCTGAATTCAACCTCCTCTACGACCGAGGAACCAAGTTCGGCTTCCAGTCCGGCGGCAATCCCGAAGCGATCCTATGCTCGATGCCTCCTCTGGTAAAGTGGTAAGTCTATGTATCAAAAGATTTCATCTGGCACCCCCTTCCAATTGCCGTTTCTAGAATAATATGTGTTTAAATCAAACATTAATTTAGTATTATTGTTATTTTCATTTAATTATAAATACGTTATAGTTATTTCTAATGAAAAAAATGAAAGGTGATTATGGTAATTTATAATAATAATTTGTCTTTAGTGAATGTCAGTATAGATTTCATTCAAAACATTTCAGACACCCAAGACAGTGCAGAAATACCTAAAGTAAAAGTCACGATCTCATTGAATGAAATCCAGGCAAAAACTGTTAATGTTGGCTTGATCTCTTTCGATGAAAATGCCCATGCAGCTTACTCGCCCAGAAAAAATAAATTCGCAAGAGATAGGGCCATTACCACTCTTCATGGCAGAACCTCCCTTACAGACTTGGATCTCATTTTTCCAATTGAAAGAACTCAATCAGTAATATCACCAAAGTCACAAAAGAAAAAAGATACCCCAAAATCACAAAAGAAAAGCACTCCGAAGAACAAGCCAATCGAAGAACAGAAAATAAAATTTACTGCAAAAGATAATAATTCAGCACTTGATGTCCCCTACGCCATTGTTCCTTTAGATGAAATCACCTCAATTCCGGAACTGTTCGACGATGAGGAGAATCTGAAGAGATCACAAGAAAAATACAAGTTTGCCGCTTGGATATTGGAGCATGGTGGATTGGTTGGTCAAGAGAACAAATATTTGTGGCCTATCCTTCTTTTACAAGATGCGGTTAAGGTTTCAAAGCTGGATGAAGCTCAGAAAAAATTACAAGAAATACAGCAAGAAGCTATTAATGATGGTGATATCCCCTTTGCGATGGGCTTAGCTTGCATAAAAATGAAAAAATTTTCCTGCGCTCAGGAATGGTTGCAAAGTTCTATAGATGCTGAAATTTGGTTTAAAAAAGCTAGAGGTATCTACGCTGCTTCTTTACCGAAGGCGGAACTGGAACAAAAAATAAAAAATGTTAAGACCAAGTTTGATGCTGTTATCAAATTGATTAATCAGAAACAAAAAGCTAAGACTTATCATGATAAAGCTTTAGAAATAATCAAAGCAAATAATGTAAAGGAACATGAGGCTGATGAGTGTATTACCACAGCCCAACACCGAAAGGATGAAATTCCAGGACTTTTAAAACAGATTGAAGAAAAAAAGATACGCATAGCTTCATTATTACGCGCAGCTATTAATAATGAACAAAATTTTGGCAATTCTAATAATGATGAAGTTGATCAAAAAACAGCAGCACTTTGGAAGACAAGGGCTCAAATTGATGTTGATTCGCTTCGGAAATCAGCTCGCTTAGAAAATGAGGATGTAAATCGGCTTGCAAAAGAAGTTAGAATGATCGAAAAGGATTATGTTACCCTTCATAAAAAAGCTGTGGAGGCGCGGAAAGTACTTGAAAAAGCCCATGAAAACTATAAGCCTGTCTATCAATACCTTCAAAAATCCAGTGACCTCGGTCATCCTTATGCCAATAATCACCTTCAGACATTAAGACAGACTGAACTAAGGCGCGCGAAGAAATATCAGCAGGACCAGGATGAGAAGGAAAAGGAACCAAAAAATGAAAATCTTAACGAAAAATTGAATGTCTCATTCAATCTGAAGAAAGTCAACATGACCCGACAATATCAATCGGCAAGACCTGGAACAGCTAAAAATCAAATTTAATCAAAGGGGTAGAACTGGTCAGACCCCTTTCAGTGATTCAAGTAAATTGATCAGATCTTCAGGCTCCTCGAGCTGAATCTGATTGATTGCATTTGTTATTATTGTAATGGCTTGTGTAGAACCCTCTTTGGAGGCATCTTCCAAGTATCCTGTTATTTGAGAGTTACTGAATACTTCATGAATGATATCGGTAAAAGGTTGTTTTTCTTTTGCATGTCCCATACAAGCAAATAAGGCCTCTAAAGCATTGATGGATGTTTTTTCTTCAATACTTGCAAATTTTAGATCGCCCATTGCAATAGATTTAAGGAGTTCGGACATCTTGGAAGAATGGGAAGGGACGTATTTAGCTCCATTTTCTATCATGCGCAATGTCTCAGTTGATCCTTTTTCAGCCTCTTCATGCAGCCAGTCTACCATTTCCTTGTTGTCAAAAACCACTGATAAGCAATTAAGAATAGCCTCTTTTGCCTCAGCCTTTATCAGAATATCAAATAATGCTTTCAGGGCATATAGTGAAATCTGTTTGTTGATTTTAACGAAAACAGATTTGCCTATGGCTAACTCTTGGAATGCCATGCATACATCAAGAGCTTGAGGACACTCATGGTGATAGATGGCAATTTGCTTTGCATGATTGATGGCTTCTCTAGAGCACCGCTCTACCGCTTGAAATAAGCTCAAGAAGGCTTGATTCAATAATTCATCGGAACTGACAGCCTCTTCCTTTGTGGCTTTGGCATTCTTTTCGATAAAATGGCTTATTTCTTGCAAATCAATATATTCGCCATGGAGGTGATGTACTACATCTATTTGAGCATTAACAGTTGTGATATCGATTATATTTTCTTCATCAACCTGATATAAACGTTTATTCTCTTCAAATATCTTTCGAGCCTGTTCAAGTTCCAATTTTTTATCAGATGCATATTTCGCTGCTAACTTTTTACAGCAAGAAAGCCGTTGCAAAGAGATCTTACATTTTTCATCGTATGCTTTAGAATAAAGGACAGCAAACAAATTCTTATTTTTTAAGTCCTTTCCCAGGAATCTTGCTATCTGTGCGCTTTGAGTATCATTACCAGCTTCGTAAGCAGCTGCATAGGCCAATTGCAGCAAGAATTTCCCATTATTGAAAAAAGACATCCGGGTATTAAGGGCAGTAATATATGAGTTGACCTTTTGAATACTTTTTTCATTACCCCTGATAGCTTCTTGCAAGGTAGTTAAGTCATGCCCACTGTAGATTTTTTGATCTTTTTTTAATTGCTCTGCTGCCTGCAAGTGCCATTTTAGACTCGTTTCCAAATATTTTAATCGGATGTAATCCGGGGCGCCTGTTCTTTTTATTGTAGTGTCTACGACTCGATAGTTAAATTCTACGCCTTGACGATAGAAGGGGTCTTTATATAAATCAAAGTTAGCGATTGCCAGTGACAGCATCGACTCGACATGGCTATATTCTTCAGCATTTTTAATGATCTGCGACTCATTCTCAATGCATTTTAACATCTGATTGCCAGCTTTAATTTGCGCCAATCTGGCTTCTGCATATTCCTCAGGTGTCAAAATTTTGACGGATTTCAATTTTTCTGCAGCGTGTAACAATAGCTTAAACTCGTTATCATTTTCTAAAATGTCTTCCGGCAATTTGGAAACTTCCTGAAGAGCCTCCTCGATCATTCTTCTCTTCGATGGCTCTGACCCAAAAGCTTGCTCTTCTCGGCTCCTCCCAATTGTCATTTCCGGGTTTAGTGTTTTGATACCTTCCGGAGAAAAATCGGAAGCTTCTGCCTTTTGACACGATGGTGCGGGTTGCGGACATTCGGGATTTGTCAATGGCAGCTTTATATCTTCATGATTTTTAATGACACCCGCTGCAGCAGAAACATTTTCTGCAGTCTTTTCCACTTTTGCAGAAGTAGGCGCATCATCCTTCTGACTTTTATTTTGCGTTGTTTCGGGCGGCTTCGGTGAGATGACGTTTATTTTTTTATTCCACAATCTGAATGCAATGATCGGAAGTACGACTGCACATATTTCAATGATGCTCAAAAAGATTTTTCCAATCCTGTTAAATAGACTGCGCTCATCCTTGCTAAATGCAGCAGTTAAATTGGAAGAAACGTGATGAAATGGCAAGTAAATGAAAGAGATAATTTTATTCATAAAAGTCACAATTTGTTGAATTTAAAATAAAAGGGGCCATATCCGGCCCCTTTCACTTATTTAGCTTTTTTCTTTTTATCTTCTTCACTCTTGTTTTTTGTTAGGATATCGAGGACACGAACAAAAATGTTAAGCCCATCCATATAAATGGAGAGAGAAGCTTTAATAGGATCGAAGTCTTTTGTTCTCTTTTCCTTTGCTTCTTTATATAAACGCTGAGTTCTGCTCATTAAAAGACCTGTAAAGATCGCAAGTCCACCGTAGGAAAGTGCTTTATTTAAACCGTATGCAGCAGCTTGTCCAGGAAAGAAAAGGGAAGCAAAGCTGACTAAAGAAATGCATGCTAATGCGTTAAGGAAAGGTCCTTCCCATTTTAAGAATTTTTCATCAGGCGCAAGGTAACTGGTAAGAGTCGCGGTTCCCCCGATGCCCAGGGAGATGACAGCAGCTTGTGTGATGAGTTGTTTGCTGAAGAATCCAATGGTAGAAAGCGATGCACCCATGCATATATTAAACAGCACCCATTTTACTTTTTGGATTGTCCCTTCGTTTTTATTGCTTTTAGTCACTGTGACGGCTGATACAATGGTTCCAATAAAAAGAGGGATAGCAATTAAATATGGATGCTTTAATAGTTGTAGTGAAAAGCCGCTGACATGTGCTGCCGTTCCTGCAAGTGTAGTTAGGGCAAATCCACCAAACACATAAGCATAGGCGCTTTGGACTTTAGCTCTTGCATATATGAAACTAATGCCAGGTTTTGCTTGTTGTTTATTATGACTGAGGCGGTAAGTCATTACTCCTACGATGCTAGCTACACTTGTGCCCAAGACGATTTTGCTGAGAAACGGACTCATGGATGTATTTGCAATTTGATTGCAAGTCGACCATAGAGTGCCATTATTTGTATAATTAGAAACATTCATGTTTTACCTCGAATAAATTGGTTGTTAAAATTATCTATTTATCATTAATAGTAGATAATAGACTATATATAATCATTGGATAATAATCAACAAAAATGGACAGGTACTGAGATTCGGAGTAGGTACGAGAAATTCACCGCAGAGTCGCAGAGAGCGCTGAGAATGCGCAGAGAATTTTTTCTACGATCAAAATCTCTCTGCGCTTGCTCAGCGTTCTCTGCGGCTCTGCGGTAAACCAGTCTAAGCCACCCTACCCCTTCCATTACTCGAGCCTCTTTCTTACACCCAAACGGGACCTCTGGCATCTCGTACCTACTCCGAATCTCAGGACAGGTAGTAAGAAAAGCTGGATCAAAACCAAAATTTTGCGTCTGGCACCCCCTTCGAATCGCCGTTTCTAGGATTATGGAGGAAATTTAAAAAATTTGCCAAATGGGACAGATCGGGTGTGATTAAAAATCGTACTCACTACGGGCTCTACGAGAGTACAACTTTTCACACCCGGACAGATATTCCCAATTGAAACAAAAACAAAGAAAGTGACATAATCGGAAATTCTCTTAAAAACTTTTCTTACAAAGGGGATCCTATGCTTAAATTTATCACTAGATCTTGTTGCTTATTCACGTTGTTCATGAGTGCTGCTCTTTCTGCCGAAATCAGAGGGAAGGTCGACTTAGGTCCAGCTTATGTTCATGTCGATGTTTTGGAATCCGGTAAAACAGTGAAAGCAATGCATATGGGAGCCCTCAAAGGGGATGCCACCATCCTTGTTTGGAAAGGGGTGGGGATTAAATCGGGATTTCTAGCTGCTAGCGGACAGGGCGATCTGATTTCCTATAGTGTAGCCGCGGCGCATTACACGCCAATCACCGACAAGATTGCTTTAGTTCCTTCCGTCGGAGTTACCTTCAGCTACCTGAGCACTCATATTAATCTTGAAGAGCAGCAGCTGTTTCATCTGAAGGAGCGTTTCCGTTCTAATAGCCCTTACATTGCTTTGGAATTTTCCTATAAGTTCAATTGCAGCTGGACGCTGATTGGTATGTACCAGTATGCCTGGAGCCGTACCCATACCAAAATCAGCACGACTAGAAGGACTCACTTTCCTTTAGGCAGCACAGACCTGGTCAAGGACCATAGCCATTCTGACGGCGCTAACTATTCATTGGGTGTCGATTACACGATCAATGACCACTGGTCTGTCAATGCCGGGGCTGCCTACAACCTGACCTTGTCCCATGAAAAACATGGCCTGCGCGGCTACGGCTTTAAGGCGGGAACGTCCTATTACTTCTAAATGATCATTGGAGATGGGGTAGTACGTGATAAATGGCTTTCCCAAGTTGATAACCCAGCAGCCTAGCTCCCGACTGCGCCAGCGCATAGGGAATCAAGGCTGGCTGCTGTTTCTTAAGTCTCGTTAGCAAGGCAACTACAAAAGCCTTTCCTCTCTTGCTATCATTGCCACACACTTCAAATAACTGCTGTTGGGATTTACGGGCTATTCCCATTTTGATATGACGGCTGAATTCCTCCTGCAGGGTATAGTCGTGCGAGTGTTTGACCCTTGCTTCGGCCACATAAGCGATCTGATGGCCTTGGTGAAGGAGTTTTGCAACGGCTGCCGTATCTTCTCCGAAGAGGATGGTAGGGAAGCCGCCTACACTATCCAAAGCGGAGTTCAGATAGGCTGCACATGAGTTTGAACAGAAAAATGTATAGGCTCCATAAAAAGGAGCATCCCTCAATTCCCTGACGTGGCTGATTGGGGGGTAGTTGTACTCTCTGGAAAAAGAGGCCAGCAGACTGGCGCCATCGTGGGGAAGCTGCCGGGCATAGGAGATAGAGGTCTGACCCGAAATAAGCGGTTCAAGCAGCCTTTCGAGGAAGTCGGGATGGGTCGCATAGGCATCTTGCGTCATCATCACCACAATATCGGTATTGAGCAGTTTGCGCCCTTTTTCCCTAGTGGCGCCATGGTTAAACTCACTTGCGGGGATGACTTCGCACCTGACTCCCATCGTCCCGGCAATGTCTACGGTACCATCGGAGGAGGAGGAATCAATGATTAAAATTTTCGGCTTAAGTTTCGATTTCAGCAGGGGACTTAAACAATAGAAAAGGTGCTTTGCGGCTTGATAGGTGGGAATCAGGATCCCGACCGATAACTTCTTCGACATGGCCATCTCGTTGTTAATCCTATATTAGCCAAGTGTCGTTAAATTTTCAACGCAAAGATGCATAACTGAGATTCGGAGTAGGTACTTATCGTCATTATAACCGCGGAGCCGCAGAGATCGCTGAGCAAACGCAGAGAGTTTTTTCTACGATCAAAATCTCTCTGCGCTTGCTCAGCGATCTCTGCGGCTCCGCGGTAAAATCTTCTATACAACTTTCTAGCCAACCCTTACTAGAGCCACTTTCCTATACCCAAACGGTAACTCTGACATCTCGTTCCTACTCCGAATCTCAGTGCATAAGTCTCTGTGACCTCTGCGCCTTTGCGTTGAAATTAGCGCGACTTGAGGCTAGGGATGACGAAGACGAGATCAAGCTGTTGCAGCTGATGGACCAGCGGCTGGGCTTCAAGCTCGTAGAAGTAGTCGCCTTCCTTGAGCAGGGAGACTTTGGTGACGGTGGCAACTTTTAATCCAGGCGGAAAGACGCCATCCATGCCGGTAGTGACGAGAATATCATTTACTTTGAGGATAGGAACCGCTTCGCCTTTGCCTTGCAGAGGCTTTCCAGTGCGCAGGTCGCGCCCACCTCCTTCTTCGTCATCAAAGTCGTAGTTGAATCCGATACCCTTCAAGATAGGGTTTAGGCTACGTCCTGAGGGCTTACTGCTCCCGCGCAATTCCCCTTTGGCCAGATAAAACGATTTTTTAAAAGGCTGCAGGGTAGTTTTAAGGGTGTTGAGGAGTGAAAGCAATTTATATTTATCTTCGACCGACAGCTGAGAGAGTTTTTTCCGTTTGATCCAGTTGATGACGCTATCTACTTGTTCCCCCATGGTGATTTCCTGCTCGCCTCCTCTGGCAGCCCTAACAGATGGGTTCAGCCCCTCGTCGGTGATGAGACGGACGCGCGACTGCTTTTTATCAACGTAATCAATTACACCTACAACTGCATTACCAACTAATACCGGACTATTTTTGGCGATCACTTCATGCGAATAGCTCTGGTTGTTGTCTGATCCTACATCGATCCAAATCGAGCTGTTCCACGTATCAAATGAACGCATTAACACCCTTGCAGGGACCGCCTCGATTTGCAGTTTGAGGTTTTGGGTTAGCTTGGGGATGGCCTGGCGAGCCTCTTCCGAGATATCAATTTGAAAGTTGTTAGCTTGCGACTGGATCCCTTCCTGGTAGTCGAACAAGCTAAGGAGGTAGGAGAGTTCGTTGCTAAGCAGTTGATTTTCCAGCTGCAGCTGATGGATCTCATCCTTCATAGGAAGTTTTGTATCTACTTTTTTACCTCCTATCTTTTCCCAGAGAGGGGAGACTATGGCGACCGATTCGCCCCGAATTTTATCCGATGTCGAGTGGGAGAGGCTCATGATGATCAGCAGAACGGCTAAAATGAAAAAATAGGAGAAGATATATTTCTTTTGCATAGGTTACATGACCGCAGTAATAGCCTCTACAGTGTAATCCAGATTGCTGCTATTGAGTCCTGCAATATTGATCCGGCCGTTGGTGGGCATATAAATGGCTTTATCTTTGCGCAGCTGTAGCACTTGATCGCTGCTAAGCCCCATGAGGGAAAAGAATCCCTGCTGCTCCAAAAGGGGTGCAAAATTGGTGCCGTGTCCTTTGACCTGCAAGTTAGCCACAAGGCGTTTCCGCATCTCCATGATCCGTTCGCGCATGTTGGCGAGTTCCCTCTTCCACTCTTCTGTCAGCTCAGACGATTTCAAAATGGTGGTTGCAAGGCGGCTTCCAAAGCCGGGAGGATTGGAGTAGGAGGAGCGCACCAGTAATTTGATCTGGCTGGCGATGGGATCAATCATTGCGGGATTTGTGCTGCGGATGATCAACATCCCTACCCTTTCGTCATATAAGCCGAAATTTTTTGAGAAGGAATAGGCGATGCACATATCGTGCCCTTCTTGGGCAAAATATCTGATGGCATAGGCGTCCTGGTCCAAATCTTTGCCAAAACCTTGGTACGCAATGTCGAAGAATGGAAACAGTTTTTTTTCTTTTAAAATCTTCGAAAGCTCCTGCCATTGTTCCGGTGTCGGATCTACTCCTGTAGGATTATGGCAGCACACTTGCAATAAAACAATGGTCCCGGGAGGCATATGGCCGATGGCTTCGCACATCCCTTTAAAATCGAGTTTTTTTTCTTCGCGATTATAATAAGGATAGGTGCTGACAGTCAGTCCGCTCTTTTCGAAAATTTGCTTATGGTTGGGCCATGAGGGGATTGAGTAATAGATCGACTTGCCAACATGTTCCCCCAAAAACTCACCGCCGATGCGGAGAGCTCCGCTGCCGCCGATGGTGTGGGCGCCATACAACTCCCCTGATGATAGAAGTGGATTCCCTTCTCCAAACAGCAGCTGCAGGCCTGCTTTTATATAATCTGGCTCCCCATCGATAGGTAAATAGTCGTAGTTGAGGTGCTTTTGCAAAAGGATATTTTCCGCCTTGCGGATGGAGTTGAGGACTTGCGCTTTCCCTTCAGCATTCTTGTAGGCACCAATACCCAAATTCACTTTTTTGGGATTCAGGTCGGCAGCAAACATCAATGGCAATCCCAGGATGGGGTCGTCGGGCAGCAATTCGATATTTTTAAAAAATGACATTTGGCAGTTCCTTCCGCTAAGCTTAAATTTTCAATATCATTTTCATTATCAAGCTTTCCCAGACTTTTTTTAATGGCAATCTCCCAAATCTTACTTTACGTTTATTCGCATTTAGAGGAACAAGTTTAGCGATAGGCTTGCCAGCCCTTGCAATAAAAATTTCCCTACCTTCAGTTGCTGCATTAACAAGTTCAGAAAAATGGGTTTTCGCTTCATAGATGTTAACAGTTTCTTTTACCTTATACGTAATTACCTCCACATCCTCCTAGGTCTAGTCTAGTCTAGTCTAGTCCAGACTAGTCTAAATCACAATTAATTTCAACAACATCCTGTGTCCTGATGGCAGCTAGAGTGTCTACTTCACCTTACAAAATTTTTGTTAATCAAGCCGGCAACAAACACAAGGTTTCTTTGCACGATCGGGGTGACTTCCTTGTCGATGAACGCTGGATTATCGAAGTAGGGGGCAAAAGCAAAGACGACAGGCAAATCAAAGGGGAAAAAGAAGCTTTTATTGCTGTTGACGACACTAAAATCGGCTTTGGAATTAAAATTCCGCTCTATCTTTTCGGACTTCTATACTAGTATAACCTGAGCGATAAGAATTTGTGGTCTTTCATTTAGAGAATTTAGCACTGGATTATGTATACCTAAAGGTGTACAATTAAGGTATAAAGATTACGCCATGATGAGAGGTTGAGTGAAAAAACGAGAGCTGGAGAAGAAGCTTAGGGTATGTGGGTGGCGTTTTAGTAAACATGGGGGCGAGCATGACCATTGGACTAATGGAAGTGAGTACCAATCAGTACCAAGACATGCTGAAGTTAATGAAAATTTAGCAAAGAAGATTCTTAGAATAGCAAAAAATAAACCCCCTAAGGAGGAATAATGGAATTAGAAGGTAAACTTTGGAAAAGTGGTAAGTTTTGGCTTATTGAGGTTCCGGCTGTTGAGGTTATGACTCAAGGGCATACGCGCGAAGAAGCTTTAAAAATGATTGCTGATGCTATTGAAGGGCTTGTGGATTGTTATTTTCCTGACGAATCAAATGGATTTCGGATAACTGTGCAAGAATACAAGAAGGGAATAATTGGAGTTTCTACTTCGAATAATAGTATAATGCAGGCTTTCTCTTTGAGAAGACAGCGAGAGGCTAGTAAGTCTACTGTTAGAGAAGTTTCGGAACGGTTAGGATCTCACTCTCCTAATGCATATGCCCGTTACGAGAAAGGAAGAACCAGAATCTCATTAGATCAATACGAACGTTTATTGCAAGCTGTCAACCCGCAACAGAATTTTCATTTAAGAGTTGTTTAATCTATTGGTATACTATTCCTGGGGCTTACGCCGCCAGGCTATCCTGTACCTGGATTACAACCCCCTGCACACAACACTTAGAAAAGAGTTACCTTTTCTTATCTGAGATAATAACCCTTATACCAGACGACGAATTGGGCGATCCCTTCTGTCAGTGATGTGCGGGGATTGAAATTGAGGTCTTGTATGCTGGAGGTGATGTCGGCGTAGGTGGATGGGACATCACCCGGCTGCATAGGGAGGAGGATTTTGTTGGCTTTTTTGCCGAGCTCTTTTTCGAGCAAGGCGATCATGTGTGGGAGGTCTTCAGGGTGGTGATGGCCAAGGTTGTAGACTTCGCATTTTCCTTCTTTGTCGATGGCGGCCACGATGCCGTCGACGATGTCGTCGATGTAGGTGAAATCCCTTTTCATATTTCCATGGTTGAAGATTTCGATGGTCTTGCCTTCAAGGATGGCCTTCGTGAATGAGAAGTAGGCCATATCAGGGCGGCCCCAAGGGCCATAGACGGTGAAAAAGCGGAGTCCCGTGACGGGGATGCCGAAGAGGTGATGGTAGGTTTGCGCCATCAGCTCATTGGCCTTTTTGGTAACGCCGTAGAGGCTGGCTTGCTGGTCGGTCCTGTCATCGGTCGCAAAAGGGATTTTTTTATTCAGGCCGTAGACCGATGACGATGAGGCGTATGTCAGCTTGATGCCCGGCCGTTCGCGGCAGATTTCCAAAATATTGAGAAAGCCATCTATATTAGCTTTTAGATAACTTCTTGGCTCTTGTAGTGAATACCTGACACCTGCTTGTGCAGCCAGGTGGACCAGGTGGGTGGTGTTATTGTTGATGATGGCTTCTTTGAGGTTGCCTTCATCGAGAATGTCCCCTTCGATGATGTGAATGCCTCCCTTGGCAAGCTCCTTAGCGCGATCGCGCTTTAACTTTTGGTCGTAATACGAATTGAAATTGTCATAGCCCAGCACATGGTTGCCTAGTTCTTTGAGCCGCTTGGCAAGATGAAAGCCGATGAAGCCTGCGGCGCCGGTGATGAAGATATTCTTACCCATCGATATTTACTCCAAATAAGTTGAGGAGGCGGTCAAGGTCGTCGTATGAATAGTAGTCGATAGTGATCCTTCCTTTTTTAGTATTCCCTTTGCTTTGGATGGTGACTTTGGTTCCAAGCTTATGCTGGATCTTTTCACCGATTTGTTCAAGGTAAAAATCTTTAGTGACGTAGCAGAGCTGCTTCTTTTTTGCCTTGTCGCCTATCCGTGCAGCAGCAAGCTCCGTTTCCCGCACATTCATGTCATCGCGCAAGATTAGCTCATGCAGCAGATGCTGCTTGTCACCGTCCAGCGCCAGGATGGCCTTGGCATGGCCCATGGAGATGGCCCCTATCATAAGGCTGTCCTGAATAGACTGTGGAAGGGTCAACATCCGCAGATAGTTGGCGATGGTCGAACGTTTTTTGCCTATCCGCTGGGATAGGTTATCCTGGCTGAGGTGGAACTCCTCCATCAGCCTATTAAGTGCTTTGGCAATCTCTAAAGGGTTTAGATCGACTCGCTGGATATTCTCGATCAAAGCTGCCTGTGCGGAGATGGTATGCGAGATATGCCTGATAAAAACCGGAATAACCTTGAGGTTGGCAAGCTTGGCAGCCCGGAAGCGCCTCTCGCCTGAAATCAGTTCGTAGCAGTCGGAGTGTGGCAGAGGACGGACTAATGGCGGATGGAGGAGTCCCACGGTTTTAATTGATTGCGCCAGCTCTTCCAGCTCTGCTGATTTAAAATCGTGGCGTGGCTGAAAAGGATTGACAACGATCTGCGCCAACGGGACTTCTTTTAGTTCGTCTTGCATTTGTTGTTGTTCTTGTGTCATAATGATGCCTACCCCGAATCTCAATAAGTGATATACTGCGAGGCGTAAAACGGAAAATTCCAACGCCCCGCAGTATAGTATAACTTTACAAGAAAAACGAATCAAATTATATTGTTCAAAAAGGTAATTGCGATTGCCTTCATATTTTAACTATCAAAAAAAGTAGATACTATGAGCAAGACATCAAAAAATCCTACACTCGATACTATCAAGATTGCAGATGGCTGGGACAGCAGCGCACTGGTAGAATGGATTAGTACCTATAAGCAATACCTGATATGGGGTGTCGCTGCTCTATTTGCCGTGATGATCCTCACCTTTCGCTTCCTATCCTGGAATTCCACTAGCACGGAAGAGGACTATTTCCGTGCACAAAATATCTTTACTAAATTTCAGGAGAATGTCGCTGATAACCAGGACGAATTAAATGAACTCGAAGCAATCATGAGCCGTCATCCCGAGCTGCAAGCCAAGTACGACGGAGCTGTTGCTCAAACATTGCTTATAGAGGGGAATATCCCTAAAGCCAAGGCTTTTGCCAACATGACCTTCAACCGGACCAGTCCTGATCACCTTTCTCTCTTCGTGGACTATTCTAAGACCTCTCTATTGATTGGTGACGGTAATTATCATGATTCTCTACAGCAAGCAATAAGTTTAAAGGGAAAGCTGGAAAGCGAAGGGCTTATCGATACCAACTTATATGCCTTTAATGCCATCCGCATAGCTATCTTAAATAAAGAATTAGGCCTTAAAGATGATGAACTTGCTGCATGGAATGTCGTGCAAAACCTCGGAGAAGCCTCCAAATCAGCCACCGCAGTCATCGCCCTTTACAATTCCGGCAGTACCAGCTTGAGTGAGTATACTGCGGGGCGTTGAAATTTTGCGTTTTACGCCGCTTCAAAGCGAAATTAATGGTGATTTTCCTATTTCCGAATTCTGAATTTCCTATTATTTAAAAGTATTGCATGAAAATTGTCAGATCGCTTAAATGCAAATTGTAGTTAACTTAAAATTTTGTTTCTCCCCTCGCGGGGGAGGCAAGCTCTCTGCCCAGTTTTGGCAAGAAGAGTGGACCCTATGTGAATACAAGCCCAAAGCAGTGGAACGAAAGAGCACAAAGGGAGGTGACCTGAGGCTATATATTGCTCGAAGCCACAAATATTTGGGATTTTTTTGAAGAAAAAATAATTAAGACTCGTTGATAAAACGAGATAAAAATGAATTTTTGAGAACGGAATTAGTAACCCTTTAAACGGTTACGAAAGGCTGTAAGGCTTGCTCAATTTCCTGAAAGCCATTCTTGTTCTGGATGTATGTTTTAACCATATTGACGGAGGATAGTTTTCTATCTTACAGCTTTACATGTTCTCATGTAGCTACCTTTGATAAGGTAGATGGAGAATAGCCGTGAGCAAACATAAAAGCTCGCTTGCGCTGGAAGAAGTTGCTCAGCCTTTAGAAAAAGAGCTGGAGCTCTATATTCCTGCACGATATTTAAGTAGTGCAGCTGAAGAACAACCCATGGTTGTCAAAGTCAGTGGAAGCATTACCGTTTCTTTCTAAAGAAAGAAATAACTCAGGCGGCTACAATAGTAGCCGCCGTTTTTTTGCCGTGATACAAATGTATATCTTTCTCAATTTTGCATGCAGATTGACTCCCATTTTACAGGAAAAACACCAGGATAAAGCCGCACATTTTTCAACGCAAAGATGCAGAAGAAAGGAAAGGTGCAAAGACCTCGCACAGGACCACAATGTCCTATTTATTAAACACAGAGACACAGAGGCACAGAGATCACAGAGAAAGTCATTACAAATAAATAATCCAATTACAAAATTATATATTTTTTTATTTTCAATTCTTTCTCTGTGCCTCCGTGTCTCTGTGTTTAATTTTTAGCGTAATTGACGCCCCGCGAGAGGTCTTTGCACCTTTCCTTTCTTTTGCACCTTTGCGTTGAAAAATTGCGCTGCGCCATTTTTTTGTTAACAAAAATTAGCGAATAGTTTAGTTTATTCTTTTTTATATAGGTCTTTGTCGTTTTGGACGAACTAGAAGCATTAGTCATTTTATCGAGCATCTCTTCTCTTGGTTCGATCAAGATCAGATTGTTAATTCAACATTTTGGTTCTGCTGTCGAGGCCTTGAAAGCTAAACCAAGCGAGCTGTCGCTTATTCCCGGATTTGGACCAAAGATTATGCAGTCTTGGGAGTTGGGGATAAAGCATGATCAGGCTTGCCGCGCAAACTTTGATTTTGCTGAGCGCTTAGGGGTTGAGATTGTAGCCTTTACAGATAGCAAATACCCGAAAAGGTTATTAGATATTGCAGATCATCCGATTTTATTGTATGTCAAGGGTGAGCTTATAAAGCAAGATCAGCGATGTTTGGCTATTGTAGGGACGAGAGCCGCCAGTATTTATGGCAAAGAGATGGCCTATCGGCTGGGACGTGAGCTTGCCCAGGCCGGCTTTACAATAGTAAGTGGTTTAGCCAGAGGGATTGATACGGCAGCCCACCAAGGTGCTTTAGAGTTAGGCAGGACCATAGGAGTCCTCGGTTCAGGCATTGGCTGTCTCTATCCCGAAGAAAACCGTGCATTGGCCGATGCAATGTGCGACAATGGAGCGGTCATCAGCGAGTTTTCGATGAATACTCCGCCCGACAGGACCCATTTTCCGCAACGCAATCGGATTGTGAGCGGCATGACCCTTGGAACGGTCCTGATTGAAGCGCCTGAACGTAGCGGTGCCATGCTTACAGTTGAGAAGGCAATAGCCCAGGGGCGTCCAGCCTTTGCTTTGCCGGGCCGAGCTGATCAGGAATTTTTTAAAGGCAACCATTTGCTCATCAAGTCGAAGCGGGCTGATTTGATTGATTGTGCCGAAGATGTTATCAACTATTTTGATGAACTTACACTGCCACTGGTGTTCAATCGCCCAGAGAAGCCCAAGGTGGCTTTGGAAAAAGAAGAAGAGGAGCTACTGCACCGGCTGCCTACAATAGAGTTGTCAATGGAAGAAATAGGAAGGCAAACGGGATTGCCGATCATCAGATTAAATGTATTGCTGATGAGTTTAGTATTAAAAAAGGTTGTAAAACAGTATCCCGGTAAAATATATAAGAAGGTTTAGAATGGGTAAAGCCCTTATCATCGTCGAGTCGCCTGCGAAGATCAAAACGCTGCGCAAATTTTTAGGACCAGACTATCTGTTTGAGTCTTCGATAGGCCACATTAGGGATCTGCCTGAAAAGGAATTTGGGATCGATATCGAAAATGATTTTGAACCGAAATACACCATTCTGCCCAACAAAGAAGAGGTAATTGCCAAGCTAAAGAAAGCGGCGAAGCAATGCGATGTTGTCTATCTCTCTCCTGACCCTGACCGCGAAGGGGAGGCCATAGCTTGGCACATTACTCAAATTCTACCACCTGATACCATCTACAAGCGTGTTTCCTTCAATGCCATCACTAAGGACGCTGTTGAAAAAGCTTTACAAAATCCGCGCGATATCGACACGGCACTGGTCAATGCCCAGCAGGCACGCCGTCTGCTTGATAGAATCGTCGGATACAAGATCTCGCCTTTATTGAACCGCCGGATCCAACGTGGCAAGGAAGGATTTGTTTCAGCCGGTCGCGTCCAGTCTGTAGCTCTAAAACTGGTGGTGGATAGGGAAAAAGAGATCGAAGCGTTCAATCCTGTCGAGTACTGGAACCTGGGCGCCATTTTCAAGACCGATAAAGAAGAGCGCAACTTCCGTGCCGGACTCTATTCTGTCGATCAAAAGCGATTTGAGAAAGAGGCGGTCGAAGGAAAAGATCTCACTCTGATCGGCCATAAAGAAGCGGCCGATGCCATCCTGGAACGGATGAAGAAAGGTCCCTACAAGGTTGAGACAGTCGAAAAGAAAGAAAAGAAGCGCAATCCCGTTCCCCCTTTCATTACATCAACTCTGCAGCAGGAAGCCAGCCGCCATTACGGCTTTTCTTCCGCCCGCACAATGAATATCGCCCAAGGACTGTATGAAGGGATAGACCTTGGCGCTGAAGGGGCTGAGGGATTGATTACCTATATGCGTACCGACTCGGTCAGGATCGCCCCTGAGGCCTTGGCTGAAGCCAGGGAATTCATCCAAAAGACTTATGGCAAAGAATACCTGCCAACCGAAAGCAAGCAGTACTCCACCCAAAAGAGCGCACAGGATGCCCATGAAGCCATCCGTCCATCCAATGTTTTCCATACACCCGAGAAACTTCAGCCGCACCTTTCACGCGAACAGTTCTTGCTGTACCAATTGATCTGGCGTCGCTTTGTCGCCTCCCAGATGATGCCGGCCATCTACGATACCGTATCGGCCGATATCTCGGCCGGCGCAGGGATCCTTTTGCGTGCCACCGGATCGATCATTAAGTTTCCCGGCTTTTTGGCTGTCTATGAGGAGAAAGAAGACGATACCGATAAGGACGACGAAAGCAAAACATTGCCCGCTTTAGAAGAGGGGCAATCGCTGCGCATGCAAGAGCTGACAGCCGAACAGTCGTTTACCAGACCACCCCCACGTTTTACTGAAGCCTCTTTGGTCAAGGAATTGGAAAAGTCAGGCATCGGCCGTCCATCCACCTATGCGGCCATCATGAACAAGATCCAAAGCCGCGAATACACCATCAAAGAAAGCGGCAGGCTGAAACCAACCGAGCTGGGACAGATCATCGCCCAGATGCTTGAGGCCAACTTTACCCAAATCATGAACATCGGCTTTACAGCAGCGATGGAAGACAATCTTGAAAGGGTGGCAGAAAATACCAAAGATTGGAAAGAGCTGATCCGTGATTTTTGGGCGCAGTTCATCCCTACCCTGGAGACGGCCCTGAAAGAGGCTTTTGTTCCTCGCATCCTGACCGATATCGATTGCCCAAAATGCAAAATCGGTAAGCTCCAAAAAATTTGGTCGAAGAGCAAATACTTCTTCGGCTGCAACCGCTATCCCGACTGCGATTACTCCGCGCCCGTTGAAGAGATCAACTTCAACAAGGATGATTACTCCGAAAATTTCGATTGGGAGCAAAAGTGCCCTAAATGCCAGTCTGATATGAAAGTCCGGCATGGCCGCTACGGCGCCTTTTTAGGCTGCACCAGCTATCCCGAATGCAAGGGGATTGTCAACATACCTAAAAAAGGGGAAGTGGCCGTAGCCCATGAAGACCTACCCAAATGCCCTGCGATCGAGTGTCCGGGACATCTGGTAGCACGCAAATCACGCTTCGGAAAAACATTTTATTCATGTTCCACCTTCCCCGAATGCGATGTCATCGTAAATCAGTTGGACCAGATCGAAACCAAATATGTCAGCCACCCGCGAACAGCTTATGTTGCCAAACCCAAAAAGGGGAAGAAAGGGGCTCCTGCCTCCAAAGAAAAGGTAACTAAGGAAAAGACAGTCAAGGAAAAGACAGTCAAGGAAAAGACAGACAGGGAAAAAGCTACTAAGAAAACGACGGCTAAAAAAGCTGCCGCTCCTAAGGCTGCCAAAAAGGCGTCGACCCGCATCATGCCTCCATACACCCTCTCAGATGATCTGACTGCCATCGTTGGGACGAATGAGTTGTCCCGCGGCGAAGTCACCAAAAAAATGTGGGATTATATCAAAGCCCATAACCTGCAGGATCCGGCCAACAAACGGCTCATCCGCACCGACAGCAAGCTGGCTAAGGTCTTCGGCACGAACGAACCGGTCGATATGTTCAAGATGGCGGGCCTTTTAAATGCTCACATGACCAAGAAATAAAAAAGGATAATAAAGTGAACATTGAGCCGGTACAAGTTAATTATTCCCCTCTTGAAGACATTCAACCTTCAAAGACTTTCTCAGACCATATTACTACCGTATTCCTCGCTACTATCCCATGTCCACCCCTTCCACCCGCTTTATTTACTTTGAAAGGAAAAACTCAAGACCTTAGAAAGACCGTTGATCGGATTCAAGACTGCAAAAGATATGAAACCACCTGGAAAGCAATCAAGTTGCTTTCTTGTGCCGTATTGATCGGAGCCACTGCCAGCGCTATCTTTAAAATTTCACAGAAAATGGTTAATTTTTCCTATAATCAAATTTTAAAAGGATCGCTCCACGGATTAGTTCTCGCAGCGTTATTATATGTTGGGTATAGAGGTGTTGCTTCTCTTGATAAAGATGAAAAAGAACCCATTCAAGATTTGATCAATTACCTGAGTAAAAAATCTCCTGTTTTTGCAAGCATCATAGGAGCATCAAAAATCAAAGATTTAGAAAATCAGGCCAAAACAAATGAAGCAAGCCTCCATACAGATTTACAAACTTGCCGAGCTTATTTAAACGATAACTTCACCATGATTAACGATGCCCTTGCAGTAGAGCTTAATGGAGTTGAAGCAAGAACCACTCCCGTTAAAGAAAAGATAGCTTCACCAAGTAAAATGAAAGCTCTTCAAGAAGCCGATGATAATCTTATAAAAATCCAAGATCAATTGAGAGAAGTACAAGCCGAATTAGCTGCCATCAATCAAACGATATTAGCAGTCAATTAACGGGCTAAGGGCTAAAATTATTTTGTCCATTTTTTAACCCTTAGCCTTGAATTTGGAGCGTAACGGAGTCGAACCGTTGGCCTCAACAATGCCATTGTTGCGCTCTACCAGCTGAGCTAACGCCCCATAAAACTCATTATCCCGGAAACGGCGATTGTGCTTCTTGGCTCGGCACAATCGCCGTTTCCAGGACTATCATAATCATTCCCCTCCTATTTTTCAATTGAAAACAGGAAATTTGCAGTCAGATGCATTTTTTTATTTTTTTATTTTCACTGTTAGAGTAACTTTCCCTTTCAGAGTTTTTATCTTTTTTGGAGATTGTCAGATGAGAAGCCTAGTCCTATCGACCATGTTATTTGTAGCGCTCATCATGTCAGGCTGCCGTCCTGGAGTCGAACACGAGGGACCTTGGGTAAAAAAAATCTACTCTGAAGAATTTTCGCGGCTGGTCATCAACTTCTCCCGCAAGATGAAAGCAGAAAAGCACCTGGAGCTGGAAGACTCCTGGGTAGCCTATGATGATTACGTCACAAAAATCTGCCTGAAATACTCTTCTCAGCGCCTTTTGACTGTTTATGATGCAAGGCTGATCCTTGTTGAGCTCGTGGAAGATTTTCTCTATCGACTGAATAATAACGACATCATCAGCTTTGAACTCGACCATTACCCCTTCACCGCTATGGACCTGGATGTCAAACTCAACTTCGAAAGCTATTATGGATTGTATTGCGATGAGCTTTATATTGGTCTGGCGTGGCTGCAGGCGGGCTGCGTACACTTCTACGCCTTTGACCGTAAAGATGACAAAATAGACTGGTCGCATGATCGCTTTGAACCTTATGCCAAAAGCCGTGAACTGGCTCTGCTTAAGAAACAGGCTGATCTTCCTTACACAGATAAGGCTGAAGCCGAAGCTCCCGGCGCATCCATGATGATGTACGATCGCTATAAGATGCCCACTTACTAGAAAATTGCGGTTTCTAGATTAAAATCTCTATAGGGTTTTTTGTAAGCGTTCACGGGGTGGGGGAGGGTAGCCGTTGCCGCCACGCGCAGCGGGCGGCAACGGCTACCCTCCCCCCACCCCGTGAACGGATACGAAAATCGTACCAATGGCTTGTGCCAATGTTCCCCCCTAAACTATGGCCCGTCACAAAAATTTGCTTTCCGGTGGCTCCGGTGGCATCGTTGTATTGGGAAAGTTCCTTTATTTGCCCCTCCAATTCCCCAAATTTATGCCAGACAGGGAGGCTCGAGACCCCTTCTCTGTCTGCAAAATCGGCTGCTATTGATTCTTTTTTTAATTGTATTTGAATATAAAAGTCGTGTGTGTAACAAAGGGCTCAGCAAAGTTATTTTAGCCTTTCGAACGCGTCCTGGAAGCGGTCGATGAGGTCGCTGGCGATAAGGCCGCGCGAGCCTTTGTGGGCTTGGGCCGCGAATTCACCAGAGAGGCCGTGGAGATAAACGCCCAGAAGAGCTGTGTTAAGGCAGTTGAGTCCTTGGGAGAGAAGGGAGGCAAGCAGTCCTGTCAGGACGTCGCCGCTGCCAGCGGTGGCCATGCCAGGGTCGCCGCGAATACTCAGATGGATAGGTATGCCTGGATGGAAGATGAAAGAGGCTGCACCTTTGAGAATCAGAGTGACGTTATTTTTTTCCGCATAGGCTTGGCAAGTAGATAATGTTTCTAAACTCAGGGTTAGTTTTTTCTGACAGTGGAGCAGCCGTTGCATTTCGCCCGAATGGGGAGTCAGGATCACTTGTTTGGGAAGGGTGAAATCACCATCGGCCAGCATGGTCAAGGCATCGGCATCAATGACGCATGGCTTTTCCAGTTTAGGGACTACATATTTTAACAGCTGACGAGTTTCCTGACTTAAGCCCATGCCCGGGCCAATAAAATTAGCTGTTCCTTTCTGCATCAATTCAAGTATTTCATCGGGCTTATCGTAAGTATAAGGGACTTTGATCAACTCATAAGGGCTACCGGAGAGCTCGGCCTGCATACCATCGGGATGGAGCAGGCGGATGATGCCGCAGCCACCCCGTAAGGCTGCCAGTGAAGAGAGCAAGGAGGCTCCCGGCATATTCTTGGAACCTGCCAAACCAATGACATAGCCCGCCTGGTATTTCTGGCGTGACCTTTTGATGGGAGGGAGCAATGAGCTGACATCTTGATCTTCCAACAAAAAGAATTCCGCTTTGGCTTTTTGGATGATTTCTTGAGGAAGTCCGAAGTCGACATGATGTAATTGACCAATGACATTCATCCCATTGCCGAGGAAAAAGCCGGTTTTGGGAAGTCCTAGAAAAACAGTTACAGCGGCATTGATGACAGTGCCCTTTGTCTCTCCGGTGGTACCATCCAGTCCGGAAGGGATATCGACAGCCAGGATGTCTATTTTACTTCTATTGGCCTGCTCGATCAGTGAACTATAAGGCTCCTTGACTTCGCCTTTGAAGCCGGTGCCGAAGATACCGTCGATCAGCAAATCAAAGTGGGCAATTGTCCCGGAAAATTGTTTACCACCTGCTTTGAAAAAGGATGTTCCATTTTCCTGGCAGAGTGGGGAGCCCTTTTCTATGGTATCTGGCTGAATGGCCGCAACGTGATAGCCTTGCTGCAGCAATTGAAAACCGGCTACATAGGCATCACCGGCATTGTTCCCTTTGCCGCATAGCAGCAAAACATTTTTTCCATTTTTGTGTTTTAGAATTTCATCAGCTTTTTTAGCTATCCCTTTTCCGGCATTGTTCATGAATTCTTTGCCTGAACAACCAAGCCGGAAGGCCTCAGCTTCTAGTTCAGCAATGGCCTGTGCTGAAACGACCTTCATAGGTGTTCTTCTTTGATGGTGCGCCGCATGAGTGCTTTGACCGCGTCCATGGGACGCATCTTATTTTGGATGATATTGTAGACTGTTTCAGCAATAGGCATCTCAACTTGGAATTCTTTGCTCAATTGCAATGCCGAGATACAGGTATAGGCTCCTTCCACTACCATGCCAATGTGTGCTTGAGCCTGTTCTGAAGAGAGCCCTTGTGCCAGCAAAAGGCCGAAGCGGAAGTTGCGGCTGATGGGCGAGCTGCAGGTCACGCAAAGATCCCCCATCCCCGCTAGCCCATTAAGTGTATCCGGTTTGCAACCACAGGCAATGGCCAGCTTCCTGATCTCGTGCAGTCCGCGGGTCATTAAAGCGGCTTTGGAGCTATTTCCCAAAGCAAGGCCCTCTGAGATGCCGCAGGCAATGCCGATAATATTCTTTAGGGCACCTCCGAAGGCAACCCCGAGGATATCGGTATTGGGATAGATTCTAAAACTCGGGGTGGTAAAGGTATCGCAGATATTCTTAATGACTTCATGGGAGTATCCGGTACCGACAACAGAGGTGGGTAAGCCACGGATCACTTCGGTGGCAAAGCTTGGACCGCTCAGGAATCCGATCTGCTGGCGAAAATCTTCTCCTAGCACCTCTATGGCGACTTCAGGAAGAATCTGGCCGGTGTCTTGTTCAATACCCTTGGAAGTCAAAATGATAGGGCATTTCGGGAAATGCAACGCCCGTACCTGCTCAAAGACAGAGCGGAGACCCGCCGAGGTGACCGATTCGACGAGCATGTCCACATTGTGGGTAGCTTCTGATAAATTGGTGGTGAAAGTCATCTGTCCAACCGATTTATGCCCAGGCAACAGGGGGTGTTCCCTCGTCTTGGTGAGGTGTTCGGCCAGGTCGGGCTTGGTTGTCCAGCAGATTAGGTCATGCTCCTTGCTTGCCAACAACGAAGCCAGACAATAGCCCCACGCCCCCATTCCCAGGTAACCAATTTTTTTCATAATAATTCCTTATTACTTTTTTCTCAGCTTAGCAGAATAGAATAAAAATGGAAAGGGTGCAAAATGTATACAAAAAATGTCGGCTGTTGGTTTAAGATCGTCCACTTTGCTGTTGGATCCAGGAGGTTCTACTAATAACAGAGCCCTTTCAGATTCAAGATTGGACGATCTTAAACCAATAGCCGAATTTTACACATCCCACTTGCTTTTGTCTTCGGGAAAGGGCGATTTCTTCACTGGCTTCGGTTTTCTTTTGGGAGGTGCACGAGGTTTTTTTGGAACTTCTTCATGGATGTATTTGTCGTAGGTGGC
>Ga0207010_1032_pt1 | contig 36083 bp, 33 predicted proteins | sample Alteio_BWMinCont_82_FD_153465 | JGI IMG/M metagenome (GOLD analysis project Ga0207010, IMG submission 153465) | Enriched cells from forest soil in Barre Woods Harvard Forest LTER site, Petersham, Massachusetts, United States -... | ecosystem: Environmental > Terrestrial > Soil > Temperate forest >...
ATTTGCTGCAGCGACCCATACTAAAGTCGTGAGCGGCCAAGCTGATGTTAATACCAAAGATAAGGCTTTGGAAGAAATGCTTAATTGGTGCAAAGAACAAGGAGAAATTGTTGTTTTAAAAAGTGCCGTTATTCTTTCTTCTAATCCCACTTCTCGCGCGGTTCAAAATTGTAAATCCTTAATGTTAAGTAAAGGTATCCATCCAGGATCAGTGTACGCAGCGACTGATTCTTTTATTAGCTTAATGTTAGCAAGCGGTGAAGAAGATACAATCGGCAAAAAGAAAAAAGGTGAAACAAATGCTATCTTTAGTGACCAACAAAGACATCTGCGCGATTTAGTCTATGAAGCTGTTTTACAAGGTGTCAGTGATATTCATATTCAAGTGCGAGAAACTTATAGCAAAATTCGCATGCGTCAGCATGGTGAATTACGGTTATATGCTGAATGGTCTGAAAAATTAGGTCGCGAACTTGCATCGGTTGCTTTTAATAAAGAAACAGACCATGCTACTTCGCACTTTAATCCGTTAGTCCCGCAAGATGCATCTATGCCATTAATAGTGCAAGGCAAAGAAATTCGTTTGCGTTTGGCAAGTGTGCCGGCACATGGCGGATTTGATATGGTGATGCGTATTCTTGCAACAGGTGAAGAATACACCAAATCATTAGAAGATTTAGGATATACTGCGGCTCAAGTCGAAATTATTAAAATGGCACTTAGATTGCCTTTTGGTGCAATTATTGTTGCAGGTCCCACAGGATCAGGTAAAACAACTACACTTGCTAGTTGTATGGAAATGGTCGAGAGCACTCAAAAATTATATTCAATAGAAGACCCGGTCGAAAAAGTAGTTGAACAAGCAACACAAGTCCCAGTCAATACCGAAAAAGAAGATCGCAGTTTTGCCAGCATGGGTCGAGCTGCCTTACGTATGGATCCTGATGTGATTATTCTAGGTGAAATGCGTGATGAAGATACGGCACATGTGATGGTGCGAGCGTCTATTACTGGGCATTTAGTCTTAACGACACTGCACACGAATCGTGCGACTGCTATTATCACGCGCTTGGTCGATATGGGTATCTCACCTGTTTTATTAAGTGATAGTAGTGTGTTGCGTTGCTTGATGTGTCAACGTTTAATTCCAAAACTTTGCAAAGCGTGCGCAATCCCTGTGAGACAGTCTGCAAAACATCAAGCAAATATTCCTGCTTGGGAAGCGGTTCTTGGATCTGATATGATTAATAAAGCACTTGCTCGTGGTACGGGTTGTGACAATTGTCATCATAGCGGTGTTGTCGGCCGAACGGTTGTTGCGGAAGTTATTTGGGTAGATGAAAATGGCAGGCAATTTATTCAAAAATGCGATACTCTAAATTGGGAAAAGTATTTAAAAGAAAATAATTGGTTGGACTTTCGTGGCAGAGCGATTCAACTGATACAAGAAGGTATTTGTGATCCATTTGATGCAGAAAAAGTAGTGGGTCCTATCAATCCTGCAACGAATACGGCTACGTATCAATATAGTTAATAGATATGTTTTTAAGGTGATACGATGGATATATCTTATGAAGGGTTGATTAACTTATCAAATAATATATTACAGAGTCTAAAGCGATTGCGATTTGGTGGAAAATTGCAATTGGCTTTTCTTGAGGATATCTATACTTTGATTAATGATGGTATCCCCGCCAATCGTGCAATTGAAATGCTAGCACAAGTATCAACAGGCATAAATCGTGAAGTTGCTTTATCTATCGGTCAAAAAATATCAGAAGGGCAACCCCTTGCAGAAGGGATGCGTGATTGGTTTGCCTTAAATATAGTTGAAATTATTCGTGTCGGAGAAGAGGGTGGTGCTCTAACTGAAACGATTCGTTCAGCAATTAATACTTTAACGCAACGCAGTAGTACTTTAAGTGCTTTTGTCGGTGCGATTAGTTATCCGCTTGTTGTTATTATTATGGCTTGCGCTATTTCTATTTATCTTAATAAGACTATCTTTGTTCAGTTTATGCAAATAAAACCGATAGAGCAATGGCCTGACTCTGGACGTTCCTTTGTGCATATGGCGAATTTAATTCAAAATTGGTGGTGGCTTGTTTTAATTTCTATTATTACAGTGATATTAATATTACGTTATATCATGCTTAATTATGTAGGCGAATTAAGGCCGTTATTGGATCAAATCCCACCTTTTAATTTATACCGTCGATTTGTTGCTTCTCGCTTTCTTGAAACTTTAGGGCTATTAGTCTCAAACGGTGTTGTTTTTAAAAGTGCAATTAAAGTCATGCAATATCAAGCGAATCCTTATATGGTATCGCATCTTGTGATGATGGAACATTTGCTTAGTATAGGGAAAGGTAATTTAGCCGATGTATTAGAAACAGGATTAATTAGCCACTCTGATATTTTGCGCTTACGTGTTATGGCTGAAGTGAAGGGCTTTGAGCATGGATTAGTGCGTATGGGCGTAAAAGGTTCAGAAGATAACATGAAAACAGTGAAGATGATTGCAAAAATAACTGGAGCGGCTTTATTAGTAGTAGGTGCGGTTTTGGTGATTATTATTGTTCGGGGGATTTATTTAACAGGTATGTCAATGGGGCTAAGTTAGCTTAAGGTGTGTCATTGTGAATAAATCAAAAGGTGTCACATTACTCGAGGTTATGCTGGTACTTTTGATAGGTAGTTTACTTATTTTATTAGCTGTCAGACAATATCAGCAATACCAGTTAGAGCAATATGCGCTTCAATTAAAATATAATGTTGATTCACTGTTACAAGCCATGAGCTATTATTATCGTGCAAATTGCGAAACAGGAAAGTTATCTCCTAGTCAGTTAGTGCCTTTTCCGCCAACACAATTAGCTTATTCGCTTTCGTTGGATAAAAATGATTTTGTAGGCTACTTACCTAATAATTTTCAGCCAATGAATCCTTTAGTTGATAATAGCGTTGATGATTATGGTTATTCGACGCAATTTAATTTTTTTCAAGTCGGTCAAAAAAACGCAAATGCATGCTTTAGTTTTTGGGGAACGGGAGCGACACCTGTTGGATGTAATACCCCTGCTGCTATTCCTGATACAGTTGTTGTGGGATGGCAATTACAAGTGATTGTCAAAATGAGCAATCCGGCAACGACGACTAATTATCTTGGATTAACAGGCGCTGATTGTGCGGTTGATGAGTCAGATTTGCCAACTAATAAAGTAGTCGATTGCAGTAAAAAAAACACGGATAGCACACCGACTTATTTAGTGTGGCAACGATCTCCTTCTTTTGCAACCCCTGCTGTGAGTTCGAGTGCCTGGATGTCAACACCCGTATTGAAAATGTTTAATTTACAATATACGCATGATCCTATGTTTGAGCTCTATATGAATAATACGGCAACGACTTCTTATTATTACTTGTGTGGCGGGTAAAAATGATGACTAATTTAAAAAATGGCTTAAAAAATAGAGTTTTCGGTTTTACTTTAATTGAAATGTTATTAGTATTGGTGATTATTGCAGCCATTCTAGTAGGACTATTGGGCTATACCCAACAAAAAACTGAAAGCATGCGACGTGATCGTACTGCCATGCAAATGCAGCAAATTGAAAATGCGGCAATGGCTTATTATGTGAGTACTTCTTCATGGCCGGCTAATATTGCAGCCTTACAAACGGCAGGTTTTTTGCCAAGTTCTCTGGGCAATAATCCTTATGCCAATCCTTATTTTATTAATTCAGATAGCAGTACTGGCAATTTTTCAGTGTGTACGGCTGTGACGAGTAATAACAGCGATAATGCTATGACATTGGCGCAAACACTGGCAGGTATGTTGCCTTTGGGTTTTGTGACGGATACAGATGATCCTTCTTCTAGTTGTTCACCTAATATGACACCGACCACAAGTTGCAGTCAAACAAGTTGTACCATTGTGACTATAGTTAATATTCCCGGACAAAATTTAAATAATGCACGTTCCGTCAACTTTGCAGGTATCTACAAAAATGGTGCCTGTGTACCTGTTCCTCAATGCCCGGGAGGCACTGGCAGCAATAGTATGAAAGCAAGTATTATGGTGGTACCCGTTTCTGTGAGCGGTGTTTATAGTAATAACTCAACAGTGCTTCCTATCAGTAGTTTTACAGCGAGAGCAACGCCGTCTGCTATGACGCCTAATACTTGTGCTGATATGGCGGCAGGTCCACAAAGTTGTAATTTGTCAGCGCCAGGACCTTATTGGCGAGTGTGTTTACAAGTGATTACAGAAAAGGGTGAAGTGACCAGTGTCACAAATCCTCAATGGGGTGCGATGACAAGTTTGATGGCGCTCACACGTTGCGTACCCAATAATGAACCATCAGGTTCTGATTTTTCTGTTTATACAAATGATTAATTTTATTGTTTTCTCTTTGATAACGTTGTAGTTTATCAATAGGATGATTGCGTTTATAAATGCTTACACATTTTTTATAAATCGCTTATACTAAATCACAAGCTTATAAGGATTCATTACAATTATCAAATGATCAGTCTGACTGGTTAATGGAGAATGACAATGAAGTGCCTAGCGATCAAGGTAAGTGCATTTCTTCTAGCAATCCCCTGCATTGCTATGGCGGGTTGGCAAGTTGCAAAGCCTATTCAAGCTATTCCGAATGAACCTTTTTTTCAAGCAGGCACGCAACCTGAAGCAGCTTTTATGCCTACTGCCTATGGAAGCAATTCTTTTCCTAATCAATTTGCCAATTTAGGAAAGCCGACAACTCTCTATGCGATTAGCGTTAGCGGTTCTTTAAAAGAAAATATTGAACGTATTATGGAGCGCTATCACTGGAAAGTTGTTTGGAAGGCGCCTTACGATTTTAATTTTGATGGACGCATCACAGGGTCAAGCTTGCCGAATGTCATTGAAAAACTATTGCAACCTTTCCCTTTGCAAGCTGTACTCTATATGGCTAACCGGACGATGACAATCACGGCGAGGAATGCTTAATGCTTATTAAAAAAATTTTTCTATTCTTTATTTTTACTTTTTTACTGTCAGCTTGCAACTCACCTGTCTACAATCAAACAGAAGCCAATATTGCAGATGCCAAATTACATACTGATGCCGCTCGGCATCAATCTAATTTGGCTGTTAAACGTATTCCTTCGCTTTTAGTTAAAAATGGAATGTATGTTGATAGAACACCTATTAGTTTAACCAATGATCCCAGTTGGCTTGAAAATAAAATTATTATACGCGGTGATCAATTACCTTTTTCTTATTATAGTCGATCTATTGCAGGTGGCGGCGGTAAAAATGTCTTAACCCATTATCAAGTGGGCTTAGATGAAACACAAAAAATATCGATTAATTATGCAGGAACCGTCAGAGGCGCCCTAGAATTATTATCTGCTAAAGCAGGTTATGTCTATACAGTTAATTGCGACTCGATTTATTGGCAGGCTTTTATTACAAAAACATATGATATTGCCTTCATGCCGGGGGCTTCTGATTATATGATGGGAAAAGCATCGGGCAGCAGCGGTATCAGCAGTGTTGGGATGCAAGGGGGATCAGCAGGATTTGGTGGTTCAGGCGGGGCATCAAGTGTCTCTGCTATTGTTGATGATAGTGCTGCTTCACAATATAGTAATTTAAAAGCAAGCCTTTCTATTTGGAAAGACTTAGAAGCAACTATCAAACAATTGTTATCTCCGCAAGGAACCGTCATGGTTTCTGAGTCAACGACGTCAGTCACCGTTCGTGATAGACCAAGCAACCTTGCCTTAGTCGGAAAATATATTGAAAACTTAAATAGAACACTCTCAAGACAAGTATTAGTTAAAGTACAAATTTTAGATATTTCTTTGCGAAGTGATTTCAATTATGGCATCAATTGGGATCTCATGAAAAGAACGCTGGATGGGACAAATTTATTTTTAAAAATGGATTTTGGTACGCCTGTTGCTATTACGCCTTTATCAGGCAGCGCGAGTAACGAACAGTTTGGTATTACACAAATGGGTTCAACTGCGTTTAACGCAATTGTTAATTCATTAAATCAACAAGGCAAAGTGTCAATTGTCACAGAGCCTCGAGTGGTTTGTCTTAATAATCAAGTATCTGTTATTCGTATTGTTAGCCAACAAGGTTATCTTGCCAGTGTGCAAACGACTACTTTAGCAGGCTCTTCTTCTGCCTCAGGCGGAACGGTTACTTCACAGTTAACACCAGGAAGTGTTACAACCGGGCTTACTTTATATATTTTACCAAAAATTTTAGGTAACGAAGTCTATCTGCAAGTTAATGCTGATTTATCAACAAATGATGGTTTAACTACTATTTCATCGACACAAGGGGATATCACTTCAGGAACGACGTCAACAACGCCTTCTAATATTATTCAAGTGCCCAATACGACGCAAAAACAATTTAATCAACGCAGTGTCATAGGCTCTGGGGATACATTAATTTTAGCAGGGTTTAGACAATTAAATAATCAAACAGGTGCAATGCAATTATTGCGCTCACAAGCATTGGGTGGAAAAGCTTCGACGGAAGCGGTAAAAGAAACAATTGTTTTAATTACGCCAATTATTTTGCATGGATTTGCATAAATGACGCATATCATTCGTGAAGATGGCGAACACTTTGTTATCCCATCTTACCGTGATGTTTTAAGTGTTAAAAGATCAAGTCTCTTACGCAGAGAGATTATGTTGCTTGCCAGTAATTATGGCGAGTACATTACTTTACAAAAAAAAGGTTCAACCCAGTATGAAGTGGCTTTTTCCCAAGAGTCAGGTTATCTATTAGGCGAGACAGTCTGGCAATATTTCAAACGTCCCCGAGATTTAATTTATTGTGAAGCGTTACCTAATTCGACCGAAGTGATTTTAGTTATTGTGAAATCAGGCAGTGTTTATTTAGATGGGACTTTTTTAATAGATAGCATTCCAGAAGAATTAGTGGTATTCCAAACGCAGCAAAATAATTTTGATATTTATCTTTATGGCGATATTCCTATTTCTAAAGAGCCAGAACTAGGCAAATTTTCATTTGACGAGGCTTCAGTTAAATCATTTAATATTTTACCTAACCCTGTTTTTGCAGAATTGCCTTTAGTTAAAGCTTTTCAATTACAATTAGTCGATACGCTTTTAAAGCAAAAAGGTATTGGTGGATTTCCGCTTAAAGCATTTGTGATTTCTATTGCTATTTTAGCAGGACTTTATTCTATATGGTCTTATTTTTCTTCACATAGGAAAGCTTTACCGCAAGTGATTATCACAGCGATGAATCCATATAATTTATATGTAACTGCTTTGCAAACGCCTGCGCCTGAAGTAGAAATTTCATGGTTGGTTAGGAAAATTAATACGTTATTTACTTTGCCTGGATGGTTTCCAATTGAAATAGACTATAGCAACGGAACATTAGTCGCTAACGTTCAATCATTAGGGTCAAGTGCTGAGATACTCTATGCATGGGCGACTCAGCATGATGCAAAAATTAGTATGGACAAGCAAGGATTTACGCTGACATTAACAGCCAATCCGTTATTACCTCGACGACTTCCGACAGAAAATATTGCAAATTTAACGGAAGTCATTGCAAAATTAATTGATCGTTTAGCCAAAGTCATGCCAGGAAATATTTTAGTGCCTGACAAGATTGTTTCTCAGCAAAAATTTTTGCAGCAGCAACTGACTATTTCAGTGGTTGGTATTAGCCCGACCACATTAGATTTAATTGGAAAACAGTTCGCATCATTGCCATTAGTATTATCTAATGTAACAATAACTGTTGAAAACGGTGGTTTATCAGGATCAATTATTCTTAATGCATTAGGAAATTAAGTTTATGGCACCGGACAAACAAATGAAAGAGAGTATGCCAGTTAAGCAAAAGCTGATGTTAGGCATCATGTTAATTGTTGTGATTGCGATTTTATGGCAGGTCAAAGGTATGTTTGGGGGCGGGGGAAGTAGTCACTCAGAAATTAAACCCATTACCTCAAAAGCGGGGACTGTGCAATCGGGTAAAACGCAGCAGTCACAACAAATGAGTGCGGCGGCTCCCAATGCATCTGCCTCGACTATGTCTGCCGGGCAATCAGGCTCTGCTTCTACAGACCAAGCCCCTGCCATGACGCAACTATCGATTATGCAGCCGGCAGCCATTTTGCAAAATACAACGGATCAATTAGACAATCAGAAAAAATATATTGGCAAAATAGATGAATTAGAGACATTAAAAGTTCAGCGCCAGATTGCAGAAACCAATCAAGCAATTGCTGCTGCTCGATTAGCGACAGTCACTGCTGAAAAAGGCATAACAGATCTTTTAACTTCACCTAAATCTCAACCAGTGGGCGCCCCCTCTATGCCGCAAGGTGCCTATGCCAATCAGTTAATAGAATCAAATCCAAATGCAGTGGCTTTAACACCGGGAAAAACGCCAGTATCTAACCAAGTGATCGCTCCTGATATTGAGTATTCAGTTATTTCAGTTGCGATGCGATTGCACCAATGGAATGCGATTTTGGGCTATCAGGGTCAATTATATAACGTCAGTATAGGTGATACTTTACCGCCTGATGGTTCTAAAGTCACTAGAATCACGAGTACATATGTTGCCTTAAGAAAAGATGGAAAAACCAGGCGAATTGCTGTGCTATCGTCGATTTAAGACATACTAAAAATATTCAAAAAGTCTTAAAAAAGATTGTTAAATGACAAAACTTTTAATTTTTGGATAACTACTTATGAGTCATTCACGCCCAAAAAAAAGAAAACCTAACAAAGATTTGATAGTTCCTGAAAAAAAACAACGGGAGGTTAAAGAAAAAGAAAAGAAAACATCTCTCAACAGTGAGCAAAAATCTATGATTGATGCTGTTTTAGAATTATATATTACTAGCAAAACTTATGATCCTTTATCTGACCTCACCCCAACCAATGCATTACGCCTGCTTGATCTTATGTTAGAACCTGACAATGAATCGACATTGACAGTTGATGAGATTTATTTTTTTAAAAAAAATAATTTATTCGATAATCTCGTTTATATGAGAAAGCTGTTACAACATCCTTATCCACAAAATCGAACATCGGGTGATGCGGGTGCTTTTGTCAAAGGAAGTCATCTGAAAGGAAAAGATGCCAAAACAGAAGAAGAAAAAATAGCGGCGGGAGAGATCACAAAATTAGGTGCTTATGTTGGGGTGTATCGTGGAATAGTTTATTTTTTTACTCCTTTAGGATTGCCAGGGGCGGTTTTAAAAGAGCCACAAGGATTGCTTGGCTTAACAACTAAAGAAATAAAATTGGATAAAAAAACTGCAAAAAAGCACGGATTTTTTAACAATCCGGACAGCATTGGGAGGCAAGAAGTAATAGCCTATGTTCGGGAAAAAATGTTAGCAGCTCAAACAATTCAGCGTCAAAAGATTAAACATGGCGAAGAAAAATCGTATACACCAATTAAAGTCACTGAACTAACCGATGAAATACGCGAACAGCTTAGCATTAACTTACAAAAAAAATATATTTCTCTGGAAGATATTAATCAAAAAAAATCAGATGAAATTTCTTTTATTTTTAATCGCATTATTGAAACAATGAAAAATCCCTTATTTAAAAGTTTAATTGATCAAGGTGTAACAGATCTTGCGAAAGATATTTATTTACAACCGATTGAGGAAGTGAATAAAACATTTAATTTAATTAATGATTTTTCTAAAGAAAAAAAAATTGATATAGAAAAAATAGATAATTTACAATGGAATGTTTTTTTAATCATGAATCAGCTGCTCATCTCAAAAACTATTTCTTTATCTTCTATAAATTTTCATAAATTAATGTCTGAGTTAAATAAAATGGTTACATATTTTCAAGATCCTACTCACATTATGTATCATCTTAAAAAAAATAATATTTTAACTGTTGCATTATGTTATAACTTAATAAAAATTAAGCAAGGTTCTTGTGTAGAGGTATTAAATAATTTTTTTATTAATAAAGAAATTTCGATAGATGACATAGAGAAATGGGGTTTTAGCAATGTAACTTTTATAATAGGATTATATTTTAAAAATGAAAATGTTAAAAATTTAGTAGATGGTGGCTTTATGCGTTTAGGTGACATTTATCGATGGGGTGTTGTAGTTGCTGGAAAAGTTGCTAACTTTGCTCGGCAGCCATTAATTATCGATCTGGTCAAGGAGTCTAAATTAACACTTTCACAGATTCATGATATGAGTGATGAACAGCGAAGCAATTTTTTAACTTGTATGAGTATTCCCTCGATGAAAGAATCTTTTATTGGAGGCATGCATTCACTGCAAGAAATTTTAACAATGTATCCCCTTGCGCTTCAAATAAGTCTCATGAATCGCAAACCCTAAATAAAGAATAAGAATAAGGGGTCAAGTCTGGATAATTGATATATCACTATTCCAAAAAAACGTTTGATGGAAATATCAATTGTACAGACTTGACCCTCTAATCTAATTAAAGCGGATGGTTAAATAACAAAATCTTTAACCTATTGAAATATAAAAATAAAATTGTTATTTTTTGTTTTTAAGAGTTTCTTAATCTTATTTGTTTATAATATAAACAAAGTAATGATCAAGAGGTCTAGCCTATATGTTCACAACAGCAACAGCCCCACTTAGGTTTTCTTTAAAACTCTCTAATGGAAGTAAAATTTTTCAAGCTCAAAGTCAACCGATTGGTTCAGGCGCTCAAGGGACTGTTTATTTATTCCATGATCAAAGTGGTACAGAATATGCTGTCAAAAGACTGAGTATCGATGTGCAATCTCCAACAGTATCAAGTTCAGTCAAAGAAAAGGATTTTTTTAAAGAGGTTAATGGTTTTTGTGAAAGATTAATCTACTTAGAAGAATCTGAAGAAGAAGGGGAAGAGGATAAATGTATTATTTATCTAGTCATGCCTTTATTAGAGGGCACAACATTACGGTCATTATTGAGTGAGGCGACTCCTGCAGAAAAATCTATTTTATGTGCTTGTATATTACCAGAAACAAAAATCCAACTCCAAGATAAAAAAATTGATCATAGAGACTTAACCGATGAAAATATCTTAATCAATAAAAAAAATAAAAAAATTTACTTTATTGATTTTGGTCTTTCCGAAAATTTTGGTGAAAATTTTTCTGAACCGTATTATCTTGATACCGTAATATTAGGCGAAATATTAGAATATTTATTAAAAATAAAATCTTTTGAAGGACTAGAAGAATCTATTATTGAAGATTTAAAAGCTATTTCTGATGATTTGATAAAGTTACGAAGCTCGCCTTCAGGTGCATTTAATTCATTGCTGACTGTTTTTTTAGAAAAAATAGGTGATTATAAAGATCAAATACGACCAGATTTTTCTTTTTTCTTGATTCAAAGTCTAATTAAAATGAAAAAAAATAGCGAAAAAATAAATACTATTCTAGAAAAATTAAATGATCCTCAATCTATCTTAACAAGCCCTGACGGAATGAGTTTATTTGAAATGGCTAGATTAAATCATCGTCATGATTTAATTAAAAGTTGGATAATCAAAGGGTGGTTACCTAAAAATCCATTAATCTTAAGCAAATTTTTAGGATCTTGTTTGCAAAATAATCTTATGGAAATTGCAAGTTTAATTATCAATAAACAACCAAGATCATTAAACAATTTAAATAGAGTCAAGGATGATCAAAGTAATAATATTCTTCATTATTTATTTAACCATTTAGAGACTAAAAACAATTTTGAAACTAAAAAACATATTTATACTTTTATAGAAAATATTTTTGATAAATATCCAGAATTATTTTTTGAAGAAAATATAAATCATTTAACTCCTAGATTAATGTTAAAGAGTTTAGATAAACGTTTAAGTGAGGTAGAAAATCCTGAGGAAATTGATAAGCTATTTATAAAAAATATATCAAAAAAATTGAAAGCATATGATCAATATTTAACTCCAGGATTATCTGTTTTTGCAAGTAAAAATCAATCAGTCAAATCAGTAAAAAGAAAAGATATGTCAAGTCCATTTAGTTGTAAATAGTTATATAGCCGCTGTCGCGAAATTAAAATGTAGGGTGGATTAGACGCGTTTTTTGCGTCGTAATCCACCAAATTTGTCTTTCACAGATTCATGATATGAGTGCTGAACAGAAAGATAATATAGTTTTTTATCTTTTTTTGTTGCTATTTTCTGATTCAAAATATTTTATTAATTTAGTTGATATATCTTTGTTAACACGATTTCCCGTCTGTTTCAGTTGCCAAAGGGCGACTTCTGGAAATTCAAGTAATATTTGTATATATTTTAATGTATTGAGATCGTGACTTACTCCCGCCTCAATTCTTTGTAATGTGGTTTTGCTGATATCTAATGCTTCGGCAAAATCATGCTGAGTAATGTTTAGTTGTTCTCGTAGTTTAATAATATCAGTTGAGTCAAATTCATTATAATAAACAGGTTCAAACACAAAGCTAGAGGGTCCGCGTTTCCCTATAGCTCCCAATAAGATAATTGGGTTTTTTTCGGTTGGAGAAATTCCCTGGGTTTTACAGTAATCATTATAAGCAGGATTAGATTTGTCTGGGATTCTATCCATGAATGATGGAAAAAGCTTTCCTTTTTCAGAGTGATGATGCAATTTAAAAAGATCAAGATCGGGGCTAATTGGTATTGCGTTCTTAGAATAAGCATAATTTTTTTCGTATATTAATTCATATCTATTCTTGATCTTATTATAAATTAATTCGCCAACCATGACCCTTCTTTTTCTGCTTTCATGAAAAATTTTTAATCGATATTCCTCTGGTTTAGTTAGATAGTTCATTTTTAAGTTCCTCAAATCTTTTTTTAATTAAAGATTGAATAGCTTCTTTCATGAGGGTACTACAAAAGCTTTCATCAATTACTCGATATAATTTAAATAGTTTTATACTTTTATAAAATTCCTGGATATCATTTTCGAATCCAAGTTTTTTTAATTCCTTAACATAATCGCGCATACTAGGCTCAAAGCTTTTGCTCGTACTGATTTTCCCTGTAGGATTAAAATCAGCTTTAAGCATATTACCGCTTTCCAAACTTAAATAAGAAACGTTATCATAGATTGGCGAGAGAGATGTGTCTTTTGCTGTAATAATAAATGCTAAATTTCTTCCATGTCGATCGTGATTACCAATGAGTGAATCAAATAATATTGTTCTAATAAACATCTTCACATCATGTGGTCGTTGCGTTTTTTCAGTTATTATCCTAATAATTCCTTCACAGCTATGCTTATCATCAGATCTGAAATGATATATATGTTGAAGGTCGGTGGGCGATGCTCCAAGTTTCATAAAATTTTTTGTAACAAAAGTTCTATCCCCATTGAAATCAATAAAGTAAAACTTTGCAACAGGCACACTTAACAGTCTGCCAATTTGATTACAAAGATATTCTACTTCTGGTAGTTCTGGCGCTTCATTTTGTCTCATTTTCAGTATGTATGATTGACCATCAAGATCTGCTGAGTATTTTTTAAATTTTCCATGGAAAAAGCTGGTATTTTGTGGTGTTTGGTTGATAGATTGATCTGAGGCGCCAGATCTTCTTTGTAGGCTTGCGAATTCTGCCGTTTTTGGCACTTTAAACCATTCGGTAAAACAATTGGGGTGTAAGCCATAATGCGCAAAATCCGGTAGGGTAATTTGTAAGCGGCATTTTAAGCAATTCATTTAGATGATATCTCTTTCAAAGTTTTATGTAGTTAAGTATATATTGATATCTATAGAAATCAAGATATAATTGATTTCTATATGAATCAACTTTGAATTGATGCCTATATAAATCATATATAACTAATTGATTTAACTCTATAAATATAAAAGTTTCTTCCAAAAAAATAGAATGAATACCTCCTGACCCTGTCTATCCATCAATTTTTGATAGGTTGCTGGGTCTTTGTCGCAATTTAGCGTAATCTAATAAACTCTGTTGCCTAAAATCATTATGGAATTAAGTGGTGTAATGTCTCTTGCTGATGTTTACGTAAATATTCCATAAAGGGTGTGCCGCCGGTACCCACGTCTGTTGGATTACCAGTAGCAGATGCACTTTGTTTTTGAATATATTGCGCAGCATAGTGAATGTGAGTCGTGCGAAATGCGTGGATCAGTTCGATTACTTGATTAAAACTCTTTTTTATTTGTTGCAAAAGATCTGAAGCTGGCTGCTGCAAAATAAAATCACGAATTTTTGGCCCCTGCTCTACCGTTTCCAGAAATCGCCGATGCGAAAGCGGCATATATTGACGCATTTCCTGTAAATGTTCTTTTAATGGATTATTCGCATGCGTAATACCTAACGCTGCATCTAATACTGGAATAATAGTACTTTGTGCACCGGTTTCCCCTTTGAATTTTACGGGCTGTTGTTGATATGCTGCAACGCCATCATAAATAATGCCTAACGGTAAGGCAGGATTGGCTTTCCAACCGTGAATATAAGGACGCACTCGGTTGTAATAAATATAGGGATCACAATGCTCCGGCATGCGTTCTAAAGTTTTCACCATAGCCTCTAACCCAGCAGCTATTGTTTGCAAAGCAGCAGCCAAATCCGGTAGATTCTGCAGACACACCGCTTGCAGCGCTGGTAGAATAGCCTGCAATGCGGGAGTCGCACGATGCTCAATGTCAACGTGAATTAAGATAAACCATTCTTCATCAATACCGCCAAGAAAATTTTGTAATAAAGCAATATTACCCAATGCAATCGGGCCATCAGGATTTATCTTTTGCCAATTATACAATGCATAGGAAGCATAAGATAAAATTGGCGGACGTTGTAACAATTCGCTAACGGCATACCAAGCCATAGCTAAATGACGCGGTAACATAACGGCAGGCTGTTGACCCGCTTGCCACACATAAGCATGCCCTAGATAAGATAATAACAACATAGCACGTTCGATTTCGTCTAGGGAAGTCAATGCGTTTACTGGAAATTCTGGCAAGCTCTCAATCATCGTACGTAGGTGCTCACTGAGCAATAATTTAGGCAATCGAATGGCTGTCTTTTCCCAGACATTAAAAATTCGCGGAAGCTGTGCAATCGGTTCGGCTTTAGGTAAAAATCCATGTGTTAAGTCAAAATGCTGTGTGGTTGATTCTAAATTAAATGGATTTTTTAAAAGTGGCATAGTCATTCCTTTGATATTATAATAGCCTATAGATATTAAGATATTAAAAGCTATAATTGTCAAAAAAACAATACTACTCTAAATTTTATTAGACAGAAACTTTAGGCAATCACGTTATTTATTCAATATAGTCGCAAGCAGCGAAATTAAAATGTAGGGTGGATTAGACGCGCTTTTTGCGTCGTAATCCACCAAATCTGCTAATCCACCCTACATTTTGTAGACGGATAAAGAACCCTCTGGGTTTCTAGCCGGTGATGGCCCAATAGTTGGTAACTGATTCGTACTCGGTGCCTGTGTTAGGTTTTCATTATTTTTATCTAAATGGATGTTAGGACCTAACTTAGAATTAAGATAATTAGTTGTCGTTTTATATTCGTAAACACCTACACCTACAGAAGCCGCAGTACTTGAACCTGTCAATACAGAGACTCCTATTGTACTGCTTGTTATTGCCATATAAGCTCCCCAGCCAATGAGGCCTGCTACCGTTAATACGCCTCCGATGCCAAAAAAGATGGAGACAACGATGCTGCCAGCGAGCACGCCTTTTATTAATGCTTTTGCTAAAGGAGGTAAATTATTATAATTATTTTTAAGAGTAGCCCAGAGGGATTTTTTCTCTGGTGGCATCACTTTCTCAGGAATGAGAACTATTGTAGCTGAATTTGAAGCAACAACTTCTTGTTGTAATTTTTTAGGACTTTTTAGTAATAGTTCTTTGCTATCTTCAGGTAGAAGTAATACTTTTTCTTCTGATATTAAAGATTTTTTAGCTTTTACTTTGTTACTGTTCTGTAGATATAATACTTTTATTATTTCATTAAATTTTGTTAATCCCTTAAAAGGTGTTGGGAGCAACATTTTTTTATTATTCTTTATATTTTTTTCTAAATTCAATAGATATTGATGCATGGCCTTACATACTTTTTTGTATTCATCAGTATATAATCCACAATCAAATTCAAATAGTACATTTTTAAATAGAAAGAGAATCCTTTTTCGAAGCTCTGGGTCAGATGATGCGCCAGACGGCAATGGGTTTTCAATTATTTTTTTCAAATCATTTAACAGGTCAATCAGCGTTTTATTTTTTTCTATATTTTTTTTAAAAGACTCAATAGCCCCCTTAAGTACAGCATATTTTTTTAGAAAAGGATTATTTTTTTCCAAACAACCGGTGAATTTTTTAAAATAATCATCGTAATTAATAAGCTGAAATGTATTCATTTCATATATTGCTTTAGTTAAAGCAATAAGATCTTCTTGTTCATCATCATTGCTAGGTTTGATTTTTAATAAAGGCTCAGTAATTAGCGTTGTTAGTTCATGATGTTTTAATATGTTAGCAAAATGGTTTAGAGTAAATTTTCTGTCTTCTTTTTCATCTTCTTTATCAGGAGTGCATTTACGATCTTTAATAAAAGCATTAACATCGAAATAATTATCTATGTTTTCCCCCGAGTTTTCAGGAAAAAATAACAAATACTTTTCTCAGCGGTTCCCGCTAGCGCATAGTATCGCGTATTTTAGTTAATCCTATCGTAAACTTTTCCAGGATTTTTGATTATAATCACTTCTAATTTTAATTGGAAGGTGATCAACAATGTTACGGAAAACGTTATCTGCTCCTGGGTTGTTAGATGTCGTTAAAAAGAGTTTTCATAAAATCTCTGACTTATGCCAGTCGAGGACAAATATTACACTAGCAGATTGTTTGATGTCCGGATTAGCTATTTTTAGCTTAAAAATCCCATCATTATTGCAATTTGATCATTCAAAAGAAGAAAAACGCATCAAGCACAACCTAGAGAAGCTTTACCAAATCAAACAAGCTCCTAGCGATACCTATCTGAGGGAACGACTTGATACAGTAGAACCGTTAATGCTGCGAAAATCATTTAAAAAGGTCTTCGCGCAATTACAAAGAGGAAATGTATTAGAACAATTTAGCTACATTGATGGACATTATCTACTGTCATTAGATGGCACAGGCTATTTTAATTCTCATAAAATTCATTGCGCTTCCTGTTGCGAAAAAAAATATAAGGATGGGACGATTGCGTATTATCATAATATGTTGGGCGCAGTGCTCATCAATCCTGATTACAAAGAAATTATACCGTTACCTCCTGAACCAATACATCAGCAAGATGGCAATAATAAAAATGATTGTGAACAAAATGCCGCAAAACGATTGGTGACAAATATCCGGCGTGAACATCCTCACTTAAAGCTAATTATAGTAGAAGACGCACTATCAGCAACAGGTCCTCATGTCATGCTCTTAAAGCAGTATAAAATGAAGTTTATTATAGGGTGTAAAAGTGCTTATGATTATCTTTTTAGACATCGAAAAGAATTGGTGACAGAGCATGAAATAATTGATGGGAATGGAGTGCAGCATTGTTTTCGATTTGCTAATGATATTCCGCTAAATGGAAGTCATCTTAACATCAAAATTAATGTGCTTGATTACTATGAAATAAGCCCATCAGGTAAAAAGAAGCATTTTACCTGGATAACCGATTTACCACTTACAACATCTTCAGTTTATAAAATCATGAAAGGAGGTAGAGCACGCTGGAAAATAGAAAACGAAACATTTAATACCCTAAAAAATCAAGGCTATCACTTCGAACACAATTATGGTCACGGAGATAAAAATTTAACGACAGTATTTGCATATTTAATGATGCTGGCGTTTCTCATTGATCAAGTGCAGCAATTATGCTGCAAATTATTTAAAGCTGCACTGGACTTTTCAAAAAGTAAAATACGATTTTGGGAAAAAATTCGCGGTTACTTTACTCTTTACTATCTCGACTCATGGGAACAATTATATGATGCTATCACTTACCAAAAAGGTGATGCTCCACCAAATACATCATAATGTTTTATTGCCAAAAATTATTTGATATTCGTGTTCTGGGTAGAAAGTTGTATTTTTAGGAAAATAATTCGTAAATTTAAGGGCAGTGTTAATGCTTCTGGGAGCCTTTTGTTTAAAATTTTGAGGCTAAATAAAAAATTATCGGCGGATAGGTTAGCGGGAACCGCTGTACTTTTCTTCGCTTTTTTTTGTTCTAAGTTGAAATATCTTTTTAATATTATATCTATAATTTTTATCTATTTCATTTTTAGAATCTCCAGTGAGCGTCTCTATAATAGTGCCGGAGCCACCGTCTATTTTGCGTCTAAACCTTAGTGTCATGTTGGGAGGGATGAATACAGGATATTTTTTAAGAAGCCTTATCAAACGCCAATGAACTTTATCATCTAAATCATCGGCTATATCATATAAAATTCTTTTACCTTCGTTTAATGAACTTAGTCTATGCATATCTGCATAGAAAAGTATAAATTTAGAGGGATCATCAGGTGAGCTACAAAAATTTATAGCTTGAGAAAGATAAAATAAAGGATAAGAGTTTTGTTTTTTTTCAGATTTTTCAATTATACTAAGAATATGCTGAACAGTGCCACCGTCTTTTTGATCATAAAAACTATCTTCTATAGAATAATTATCAAATTCACATGAGACATCAGAACCAACTTTTTTCTTTATTTCATCATTCAAGTACATTAAAGAGGGAAAATGAGAAATGCCTTGATCAGCTGCCCCTAAATCCATTCCCATCTCATAACGACGTGAAGCACTACGTCCTATGATCTTTTTTACCTTAAGCTTCTGAGCTTCATCTATTAAGTAGTCAGCATATTCTCGATTAGCTTGTAATAAGTTATAAGGAGTTTCCTCCTCGCCATTCTTGCACTGCCTATAACATCCATCATGATCGGTCCCGATTGCTAAAATGTCATATTCTATTGCAGCTGAAGAGCTACTCATTATTAATTAATTCCTTCCTTCCTTCCTTCCTTAGAGTCTCACCCTTGTAACTCCATTCAGCAGCCCCCGTCATTTGCACTGCGTCTTGATTATTCGGCCACTCAATTATTAAGTCACCTAAAAGAAGTTTAACAATAACAGTACGGGCAAGGCCATAATTAACAATCCCTGCAACCACTGCTGCACACGCATTACTTCCGCAGGCATAGGTTTCGCCTGCTCCACGCTCAAAAGTACGTATGCGAATTGTTTCAGGATTAATAATTTCCATAAATCCTACATTAACACCCTGTGGGAAAATAGATTTTGCCGCAATTTCTGCACCTATTTTTTTGACAGGATATTTTTCAAGATCAGTGACTTTTATAATAATATGTGGATTACCCATTGAAAGCGCTGAAAACTGTAAAACAGTGTTTGAATCAGATAGTGCTATTTCGTAAAGTGCTTTTTTTTCTGTTGTCAAAAAAGGAATAGCAGAAGGATTAAAGTTGGGCTTGCTAAGCTTGACTTTAATTTTTTCATAAGAAATTAGCTGAATATCAGCAATGCCCGAAATTGTTTCAATAGTAAAAGAAGTGTGTTGAGTTAACTGATTTTCATGAACAAAGCGCGCCACACAACGTAGACCATTTCCACATTGCGCAGCTTGGCTGCCATCTGCATTGAAAATACGACAGGCAAAGTCGGCTTTATTTGATTTTTCTATTAATAATAATTGATCAAAGCCAATGCCCGTGTGTCTATTTGATAAATTTGCAATATCACGCGGATGTATTATAACAGGTGAGGTGCTCGCATCGATTACAACAAAATCATTTCCAAGTCCATGCATTTTCCAAAATTTAGTCATGTTGAGTGGCTCCATGAGTGACAATAGGTTGCACGGGAAGATACAGTGGACCTGATTGACCACAGCCGCTTAAAAAAAAGCAGCTTATAAAAATTAAAAAAAATAGTCTCATATGGTTGCCTTTAATTTTTTATAATGGTCAATTAAACCCTGTGTAGAAGAGTCATGCGAGTTCGTGAGTATTGTTGTTTTTAGATTTAAATCAGTTAAAATAGAAGGTAATAATTTTTTCCCTAATTCAACTCCCCATTGATCAAATGAATTGATTTGCCAAATCACACCTTGGACAAATGTTTTATGCTCATAGAGCGCAATAAGCATCCCTAAGTTTCTTGGCGTAATCCCATTCATAAATAAAATATTACTCGGGCGATTACCCGGAATTATTTTATGCTTAGCAAGATCAGTTGCATCTATTAAAGAAAGCCCTTCATTTTTTAACTCGTTTAAAGCTTCGTTGAATGTCTTGCCGCGCATTAAAGCTTGCGCTTGACTCAAACCACTGCCAATTAAAATATCATGATGGTGCTCCCATTCATGATTAGGCGAGCCATTTAAAATAAAATCAACCGGAATTAAATGCTGTCCTTGATGCAGTAATTGATGAAAAGCATGCTGGCCATTGCAGCCTTGCTCTCCTAAAATAACTGGTGCGGTTAAAAAATCAATCAACGTGCCTTTTTGCGTAATATTTTTGCCATTGCTTTCCATTTCAAGTTGTTGCAAATGAGATCGCAGATAATGTAGATGATGAGAATAAGGTATAATGGCATGATGCGTTGTTTTAAAAAAATTAATATACCAAACGCCTAATAAGCCCATGATAACTGGCATATTCTTAGAAAAATCGGCTGTTTTAAAATGCTCATCCATTATTTTTGCACCTTGCAAAAAGTCAAGAAAAGCATCCATTCCAATCATTAAAGCCAAAGGTAATCCAATAGCTGACCAAATCGAATAACGCCCGCCGACCCAATCCCAAAGTGTAAAAATATTTTGCAAAGGTATGCCAAACTGTAAAGCTTGTAGAGGGGCTGCGGTAACGGCTATAAAATGCTGAGCAGTTGCTTTTTGCCCTAAGTGTTTTGTTAACCAATGCTGTATGGTTTTTGCGTTAGTAATCGTTTCAAGTGTCGTAAAAGATTTAGAAGACACGATAAATAATGTTTTTTCAGGATCAAGTTGTTTTAAAATATCCCGAAGATGAGCGCTATCGATATTTGAAATAGCATGATAGTGAAGATCAGGGGTTGCATAGTCACTTAAAGCATGAATTGCCATTAAAGGACCTAAATGAGAGCCTCCCATGCCAATATTTACAATAGATTCAACGGGCTTCCCTGTGACACCCCGCCAAGTTTGATCACGTACTTTTTCCGTAAAAAGCCGCATTTTTTGCAATTCAGCCTTAATATCAAGCGAGATATTCTGGCCATTCACAAAAAAATCTCTGACACCTTTCTCACGCAACAAAGTATGTAACGCAGGTCTTTTTTCGGAATAATTTAAAGGTTTTCCAGAAAATAATCCGTCAATTTCTGTAGATAAATTGACTTTTTCAGCTAAAAAACACAATAAATCAATAGTTTCTGGTAATATTCTATTTTTCGAATAATCGAGTAACAATTCTTCTAATGAAAGAGAAAACCGACTAAAACGATTGGTATCAAGCGCAAACCAATCTTGCATGCGTTCATTAGCAATTGTTTCATAATGATTTTTTAATGCGATCCATTCTTTTAAGTCAGTGAGTGCGACCATATTGTGCTATATTTCCATTACCTTAAGTCTTTAAGTTCCATAGGATAACCGATTTTGATTAATCGGTAAAACTAAGCTGTTGCCACATTTAAGGAAATGGGAGTAATATTAATAAATTTATGTCAGTATCTTTTAATTATGTTTTAATTTTTAAGATACAAGGGGGAAATCATGGATGACTTATTTGAACAACTGGAGAAGCGGATCTATGCGGTTCTTCAGGCGCATGAACGCTTGCAAACGATGAATCAACATTTGCGGCATGATAAATCAATGATTGCTGAAGATCATGAGCAATTATTAATGAAGCATAAAAATGCAGTTATGCAAATTGAGAAAATGGTCGCACGTCTTAAATCAATAGAGGGTTTATCATGAGTGAAATTTCAGATACCTCAATCGAAATTATGGGAAAAGTGTATCAAGTTAAGTGCCCGACTAAAGAAATAGATTCATTAACGCGGGCTGCTGAATATCTAGAAGAAAAAATGCGAAAAATGCGTGAGGGCGGGGTTACAGGTCCTGATCGTTTAGCAATTATTACGGCATTAAATATCGTGCACCAATTATTGACGTTAGAGCAGCAGAAAAATAGTCATTTTCATGCGCTTTCGCAAAAATTATCTGCTCTGCAAAATAAAGTAGAAGATGCGCTTGCTCGCAAAGTGCAGTGGGAGCTTAGCACTGAAGAATAAAACACTTTTACGTAAAACTATACTTGCGAACCGATTAAAGATATCAGCCCTTGAACGAAAACAGGCGGTCGCTCAAGCGCTTTTGTTTTTAGTCGGTAGTTCTTTATTTAATGCCAGTCAAAAAATCGCTTGTTATTGTGCGCAAAAAAATGAATTTGATTGCATGCCGATTATTCATATGATTTGGCAGGCGCACAAAGATTGTTTTTTGCCCGTGTTATCCCCCAATAAAACAAATGCGTTAGATTTTTTTTATTATACAGCAGAAGATACTTTGCAATTAAATAGATATAAAATTTTGGAACCCGTTTCGCAAAAACAAATTGACCCCAGTCAATTAGATTTAGTATTAGTGCCTTTAGTTGGATTTGATAATGAAGGGAATCGTTTGGGGATGGGCGGGGGGTATTATGATCGGACTTTTATGTTTTTAAAAAAGGCAAAAAAGCCTTTTTTATTAGGAACTGCTTTTGAGATGCAGCGAGTGGAGCGATTACCGGATGAACCCTGGGATATTAAATTAAATGGGGTTTTAACCGAATCAGGTCTTTATTATTTTTAAGATTTTTGTGGTATTAGGTCTGATATGATGCCACAGATAAAAAGCTTCTGCAGCTTGTTCGACTAGCATCCCCAGTCCATCACAGTAAGAGTGTGCCCCTTGATTTTTTGCCCATACTAAAAACGGTGTGAGTGAAGACAGGTCATACACTAAATCATAACAAAATGTTTTTGCATGGATTAAACCATTTGGTAAAACGGGCATTGTTCCTGACAGACCGACGCTCATAGCATTAATAATTAAATCAAAAGAAGGTTTTTTTAAATTTTCTAAAGCGCAGTATTCAATAGGCATTAAATCAATAAAGCGATTAGCTAGTATTTTCGCTTTTGTAGCTGTTCGATTGGCAATTAAAATTTTTGCGGGTTTTTCTGCAATTAAAGCGGCTAAAATGCCCGAAACTGCACCGCCTGCGCCTAAAATTAAAATAGTTTTATTGTGTAAGTTTTGTTTTTGGTGAAGAGTCAAGTCGCGGACTAATCCGATACCATCTGTATTATCACCATAACGACTGCCGTTTAAATTAAACCGAATAGTATTAATCGCCTTGGCGCAAATAGCGCGATCACTTAAAGTATTCACTAAAAAATAAGCTTCTTGTTTGAAAGGCAGCGTGATATTAGCGCCTTTGCCATTTTCTTTTTGAAATTGATCGAGCGTTTTGGATAATTCATTGAGTGTGAGCGGCACTAAAATTGCTTCATAGGTTAAAGAAATATGAGTTTGTTCGGCAAATAATTGATGAATCAATGGAGATTGGCTATGTGCAATAGGATTGCCAAAAACAGCATAGCGATTCATATTCATAAAGACTGCCTTTACTTTTTCACCTCGCTAAGCACCCCTCCCTTTTTCAAAGGGGGGGCATTATATTAGATGTTAGTTCATTTTATTAATGACATCTGCCAATTGTGATTCATTGACTTGTCCTGGAATAAACATAATCTCTGTTGATTTTGAACTAGGTGATACATTTGATTTTGCAATAAATATCACGGGAGTCCACATCAATTCCATATCTTTTGCTAATTGATAATTTGTCGTAATCTGCGCAAGAATAGCTTGATCATTCATATCTTTCTTTAATTGATCGATATTAAGTCCTGCAGATTTTGCGATATCAAAAATAGCAGCTTCTGTTAACGGTTCCACTTTGGATGCCATTAAAGCATTATGGAACTGATAATATTTCCCTTGTTTTTGCGCAGCTAAAGCAGCTTTAGAGGCAAGTTCAGAAATAGGTCCGCGAATAGGAAATTCTTTAAAGACAACGCGAACATTTTTATTTTTCTTAATAAGATTATCTATCACCGGGGTCATTTCAATACAATGCGGGCATTGATAATCTGCAAACTGTACAACAGTAATTGTGCCGTTTGGATTACCTGCTATAGGATCCGTTGCTTGATGAAATAATCGATTAGCATATTTAGGTGAGGTATCTTGAATTTTTTTGAAAGTTTGTTGGGTTTGATCTATTTGTTTTTGTTGATATAGATCCAATGATTTTACCAATACTTCAGGGTTGCTTAAGAGATAATCATGTACCACACTTTCGATTTGTTTCTTTTGAGCGCTATCAAAGCTTGTTGCAGCATAAACTGCTCCATTGAGAATTAAGCTTGAAAACGCGACACCCATTAATATTTTATTTAGTTTCACAAAGCTTCCTCCGCTTTATTTTAAATGATGGTTCAGAGTATTGCAGGCGTTTTCAGATGTCAAGTAGACGTTATTTTAAAATTTTTTAAAGCCAGTCAGCCAAGCATCAATAGCTAAGATTCTAGAGGCTTTAATTCTATCTGCAATCTCTAGTCCTTGATAATTTGTAGATATTTGGGTGATATCGATAGAAAGCGCTACCTGGTAGCATTTAAGCCAAAAGTCAGTCAATGATTGCAGGCTTGCAGCTTCGCAAGCTTTTAGCAAGTCTTGAAAGCGAGTCTTGCGCCGAAAAGCATCTGCTTTTTGTAAAAAATGTAATATCTCTTCAGCAGATAGTTTTTCTGCTGTTTGATAATCAGATAAATTTCGAATCACCAGTTGAACCAATTCTCGATAAGCAACAGGGAGGCGATAACGTTCGCAAAAATCGCGTGCATTTTTTTCATCAACCGCATGAAAAAGAGCGGCTAAACGAATGGACGCTTTTGCAGACAGTGATGAGGCTTTTAATAAAGCCGCAAATCCCGCAGGTTGATTGTGTAAATAAGGAAAAAGAATATCAAGTGCGCCACAGTCAGCAAGCACTTTAAAAAAATACTCTGGATATTTTTCTACAAGTGCGCGCTCAAGCTCTTTCCAGACACGTTCAGCGACTAGGGCATTGATTTCACCATTTTTTACCATTTCTTGCATTAAGCTCAAAGTAGTTTTAGCGACTGTAAAATTAAAGCGGGCAGCAAAACGGGCTACGCGTAAAATACGCACAGGATCTTCTGCAAAGGCTGCTGACACATGCCGTAGTAATTTATTTTTTAAGTCGACTTGTCCCTGATAAGGGTCGATTAACATACCTGATTTAGTTTCAGCCATAGCATTAATCGTAATATCTCGCCGTTTTAAATCTTCTTCTAAAGTGACAGAAGGCGAGGCATTAAATTCAAAGCCGGTATAACCGCGACCTATTTTTCTCTCGGTGCGTGCAAGTGCATATTCTTCATGTGTTTCAGGGTGCAAAAATACCGGAAAATCTTTTCCCACCTGTTGAAAACCCAAATGCTGCATATCAGCAGCTGTTGCACCTACGACAACCCAATCTTTCTCTCGAATAGGAAGGCCTAATAATTTATCTCTAATAGCGCCGCCAACTAAATAAATTTTCATGATTTTGAGGTAAAATAGTTAATTAATAATAATAGATCATACCGTCTCTTTGATATAGGAAAATATGGGAAAGAAAAAAAATTTTCAAAAGTCTCACAATCAAGCCACTCTCGATAAATTATCGGGTAACGAGCGCCATGGGTTGGTGGTTGCGCATTTTGGTGCAAGTGTTGAAATAGAAGATGAACAAGGTGCGCTATTTCGCTGCAATTTGCGCAAAAATGCTGAGCCCATTATGACGGGTGATTGTATTTTATGGCAGTTTGAACAAGAAAATACGGGTATTGTGGTAGGACTTTTACCCAGAAGATCGCTATTGCAACGCCCGTTAAACGCGTATAAAACTAAGTTAATCGCAGCCAATATTGATACGATAGTGATCGTTATGTCTCCTGCGCCGCTTTTTTCAGCCTATTTATTAGATTCTTATCTGGTTGCTGCTGAAAATTTAAAAATTCGACCTATTATTTTGCTTAATAAAACCGACTTACTAAAAGAAGATGAATTATTAGCGTTGGCGGATTTTTTATCGTTATATCAAAAAATCGGATATACTGTTGTTTTTTCAAGTACTTATATTAAAACAGGACTTAACCCATTAAAAGAAGTTTTAAAAAATAATACAGGGGTATTGGTGGGTCCCTCTGGGGTTGGTAAATCATCTATCATTGCCGCATTGACTGATGTAAAAATAATGATTAATGCAGAATCGCGTAGCGGTATGGGAAGACATACCACGACGACTTCACGTTTATATCACCTGCCGGACGCGGGGAGCTTAATTGATTCGCCTGGGGTACGAGAATTTTCCTTGTGGCATCTGGGTGAAGAAGAAGTATTACAGGGATTTTTAGATTTATTCTCTTTTAGTACGGATTGTGAATTTCGCAATTGTCGGCATCAACCAGGCGAGCGCGGTTGTGCCTTACAGCAAGCGATTTTGGATCAGAAAATTAGCCCAACCCGATTTGCAAGTTATCAAGCCATCTTGAAAAAATAGAAAAATTAAAACAACTGATCCCAAATAGGTTTAGCAATGGCAGGAATAGGCCAGGCGCGTAATGCACGCATATCTGCCACACAAGGCGTTATATTCGCTGAGTGTAAGCAGGCAATAATTTCATGACTCAGTTGCGGTGCCAAGGCTAACTTGGTGGGCCATGCAACGATAGTATTGCCGACTTCTTTCATGTAACAAGAACTAGGACGACTACCATCAAGCTGTAAACTTTCTGCGCGATCGACAAAAAAACTAGTAAAAGACACTTCTTCAAAATTTTGCCATGGAAACAATACTTGCAATTCTTTACGAGTAAAATCGATTTGTTCAGCAGATGTTCGTTGGACGCCTTCTTCTGCTAAGTGTCCACCTAAGTACCACACTTGATTATCATCTTCTGTTTGATGCGTTGTAACAGTAATGCGTGGCGTACTGCTTTTTCCTAAACAATGCGCAAATAACGGCGGTAAAGTTTTCCCTTTCATGATGACCATATGCAAGGGTCTTCTTTGCATTGTAACAGGCGGATTGGCCCATTTGTTTAAAATAAGCTCATTGCCACTGCCTGCGGTAAAAATATATTTTTGGGCTTTCACCTCAAGCGGTTGCATCGGGGCTGCGTTAATTTGCAGAGAAGTTAAATAATTATTTTCATCAAATTGTAATTGATGTGCTTGCATTGGATCAACTTTAAAAATCACATCGCGATGTGGCTTCATCAGTTCTCTAATGAGAGCATGCGCATCAATGACAATTTCATCTAACGAATACACATGACCTGTAAATTGGGTATGCTGAAAAATATCAGGGTAAGATTCTTTTTGGACGGATGAAATATTACTTTTAAGAGTAAATCCAGCAAAAAACCCAGCTAATTTACTGGTTAAGCTACCTGTTGACCATAAGTATTGTTGTGTTGATAAAATAGGGACTTGTGAGAGATTAATTTCTCCCATGCCATCTAAACACTTTTTCCAAAGAAGCGGCATATTGGCAATTGCTTCAGCTGCTTTGGTGAAAACGCCTTGCAAAGCATATTTAATCCCACCATGAATAATGCCCTGAGATTTATGGGTTTGATCGCCTCCTAAAGTATCTGATTCGAGTAAAATAACCGATAAACCTTGTTGTCTTAATCGATTTAATAACCACAATCCTGCAATACCACCGCCGATAATAGCTATATCCGTCTCAACACACTGCTTCATTTAAACCTCTTAAATCTTGCAAATTGGGCTATTATAACAAAACCCGTGCCTTACTTAATCGAATGATTAAATAAAAAATAATAATCGTCATAATACCAACTACAATAAAATCAATGCCAAAAGGAATAATATTTTTCCCGCCATTAAAAGTGCTGAGATAAGAAATAATGGATAAAGCCACGCAATACGGAATAGCCCATAGTGCACTAATACATTCTTTTTTAAATGATTTTTTTTCACGAAAGCAATAAAACACAAAAAAAACTAAGCCAATACTCAAAGCAATCATCATTTTCGAAACAGTATTCCATCCAGTCCAAAAAATAAGTAGATTGCAAATATAAAAAGCCAGTAAAGACATAAAATTAGCATAAGGTAATAAAAAAGGCCTGGGTACATCTGGTTTGATTTTACGCAATGCGATTAATGCAATGGGGCCAATAATATATGAAAAAATAAAACAAGAAATAATAAATCCAGCCAATTTTTGCCAAGCGGGAAAAGGTAAAAATAATAGCAATCCAAGGAAAAAATTAATTAAGATATAACGAAAAGGCACGCCTCTTTGCGATAAAGTACCAAAAGAGGCTGGCATAAAGCCAATTTGACTTAAACCATATCCGACTCGAGCGGTCGATGCGGTGAAAATAAAACCCGTGCCAAAGGGTGAAATAATCGCATCTGCATAAATAATAATAATAAACCATGAAAAACCCAATGCAGCCATAATACCCGCAAAAGGACCATTATCACCCGCATAATGGATTTTGCTCCAGCCATTAGCAATGGCGTTAGGACTCATTGCGCCAATAAAAGCTATTTGTAATAAAGCATAAAGCAACGTACATAATAACATTGAGCCAATTAAGGCCAGTGGAATATTACGTTTCGGATTTTTAGTTTCACCTGCCAATTGCAGCACAGTATTTGAGCCAATTAATGAATAAATAACCCCACCTAAAGGTAATGCAGCAAAGACGCTATGCCAACCGTAAGGTAAAAACCCACCACTTTGAGTGGCAATAAAATTAGCTGAATGAAAACTAATAGAAATTAAGCACACGGCTGTTGCGATAGGAACAATTAATTTAATCCCAGTGATAAATATATTAGAGCGTGCAAAAAATTGTGCGCCATAAAAATTTAATAAACACATGATAAACATGACACCGCTTGCCGCCACAATTCCCCAAAGTGTTAAAACATGTTTAGAGGTCACAAGTCCTGGCGCATAATTTGAAATATATTGAATTAAACCTAATGTTTCAACTGGGGCAATGGCAAGACTTGAGACCCATACCATCCAACCAATTAAAAAACTAATTAAAGGCCCATGACTATATTGGGCGAATTGAATCATGCCGCCTGCAACAGGAAAAGCACTGCCAAGCTCTGCAAAAGTTAAAGCGATAATGATCATTAAAATCCCGCCAATGATCCAAGAAATAACTGCGGCAGGCCCTGCAATTTGCGCGGTATAAAGCGGTCCAAATAACCAGCCAGAGCCAATCACACTGCCAATGCCGGCTAATAATAACCCGCAGGGGCCAATGGTACGTTGAAAATTCATGTTTATCTCCGAAAATAAAGAGGGATATTTATAAAGATTCTTGCTTTATTTAAGACGCCTGTTTTAGGGGTGCAAAAAAAATAGCCGCTAAAACAGGCTGCTAAGAGCGAGGAGAAAGAGAAAATATCTAATAGATGCTGCGTCTTTCATAATCATGCCTGCTTAAATTATGCTCTAAAATTAACATATCTTCTAAATGAGGTCAAATAGAAAGAAGTATTTTTTATTTAAAAGCAGGAATGCCTGTTTGCGCATGTCCTAAAATTAGAGCATGAATATCTGCGGTTCCTTCATAAGTTTTCACTGTTTCAAGATTTAACATATGCCGAATGACTTGAAATTCTTCCATAATGCCATTCCCCCCATGCATGTCACGCGCTTCTCGAGCGATATCTAAAGCAATTAAAGTAGAATTTCTTTTTATCAAAGAAATTAAGGGCGAAGAGGCAAGTCCTTGATCTTTTAAACGACCGACACGCAAGCAAGCTTGTAAGGCTAAGGCAATTTGTGTTTGCATGTTGGCTAATTTCATTTGAATTAATTGATTGGCAGCAAGCGGTTGGCCAAACTGTTTACGATCTAAAGTATATTGTCTTGCTGCATGCCAGCAAAATTCAGCAGCACCTAACACTCCCCAGGCAATACCAAACCGTGCATTATCCAAACAGCCTAAGGGACCGGTTAAGCCATCTGCATGGGGTAACTCTTGTTCGTTTGACACAAACACATCTTCCATGACAATTTCGCCGGTGACTGAAGCGCGCATGCTTAATTTGCCATGCATCGTCGGGGCAGATAATCCGCTCATGCCTTTTTCTAAAATAAATCCACGAATGCGTCCGTCATCTTTTTTAGCCCAGACAATAAAAACATCGGCAATTGGGGAATTGGTAATCCACATTTTGGTGCCTTTCAAACGATAGCCGCCTTCAACTGTTTTGGCGCGTGTTTCCATATTGCCAGGGTCTGAGCCATGATTGGGTTCTGTCAGACCAAAACAACCAATCCATTCACCCGTTGCTAATTTAGGTAAATATTTTTGACGCTGTTCTTCTGAGCCATAACTAAAAATAGGAAACATCACTAAACTAGATTGCACGCTTAATGCTGAGCGATAACCAGAATCAACCCGTTCTATTTCTCGTGCGACTAATCCATAAGAGACATAATTAATTCCCGCACAACCATAGCCTTTGATGGTTGCGCCCAATAATCCTGCTTCCCCCATTTGTTGCATAATACTGCGATCGAATAATTCATTATGAAAAGCATTTTGTACCAAAGGTTGCAATTTTTCTTTTGCAAAATCATGCGCGGCATCACGTATGAGTCGTTCTTCTTCGGTTAATTGTTCATTAAAATAAAAAGGATCATCCCAGTGAAAAGGTGAAGATTGCTTTTTCATATTTTTCTCACTTAATATTTATATATTTTATATTGAAGTTAGTCGCTCAGAAATCAGTTTTTTAACAATATCTGGGTCGGCTAATGTTGACAAATCTCCTAAATCACTCACATCATTATTGGCAATTTTACGCAATAGTCGCCGCATAATTTTGCCAGAACGCGTTTTAGGTAAGCCATCAGCCCATTGAATATATTTTGGAGTCGCAATTGCGCCAATTGATTGACGCACTGCATGAATTAATTGTTTTTTTAAATCATCCGTGGGAGTTACTCCTTGTTTTAAGGTGACAAAAGCATAAATAGCCTCACCTTTTATTTCATCAGGCACTGATACTATTCCGACTTCAGAGACAGCCTCGTCAGTTAGAAAAGCACTTTCGACTTCTTCTGTGCCAATTCTATGTCCTGATATTTTAATCACATCATCGCAGCGTCCGGTGATCCAATAATAATGGTCATCATCATAACGTGCATTGTCGCCAGTTTGATAGGCATTATTTTTAAAATATTCTTTAAAACGCTCAGGGTCATTATAGACAGTTTTCATCATGCCAGGCCAAGGGTGTTGTAGCGTTAAATTTCCCAGTGAATCAATTTGTGGCACGACTCCGAAAAAAGGCCAAGCCGCAGAACCTGGTTTGAGCGGCGTTGCAAAGGGATATGCGCTTATCATGATGCCGCCCGTTTCAGTTTGCCACCAAGTATCGACAATGGGGCAATGGCTATTGCCTATTGTATGATAATACCATTCCCATACTTCTGGATTAATGGGTTCCCCGACTGTTCCTAATAATTTTAAACTTGTGCGTTTAGTTTTTTTAACCCACTCATCCCCTTCGTGCCGCAAAGCGCGAATAGCAGTGGGTGCGGTATAAAAAATATTAACTTGGTACTTATCAATTATTTCCCAAAAACGTGACGGGGTTGGATAATACGGAACCCCTTCAAACATTAAAGTCGTAGCGCCATTACATAAAGGGCCATATACCAAATAAGAATGGCCAGTGATCCAACCAATATCTGCGGTGCACCAATAAATATCACCCGCTTCATAATTAAAAATTAATTGATGCGTCATGGCAACCTGCACCAAGTAACCCCCTAACGTATGTAAAATGCCTTTTGGTTTGCCGGTTGAGCCTGAGGTATACAAAATAAAAAAAGGATCAAGCGCATCCATGCTTTCACAAGGACAATCAGCAGAGGCTTGTGCTAAAGCATCTGCATACCAAATATTTTTTGTTGCATCCCAGGAAACAGCTTGATCCGTGCGTTTGACCACAATGACTTTTGAGACTTTGGGACAATGTTGAATAGCAGCATCGACATTTTCTTTCAGTGGGATGATTTTGTTGCCGCGCAAACCTTCATTGGCTGTGATTACCATACGACAATCGGCATTTAAAATGCGATTTTGTAAGGCTTCTGCAGAAAACCCGGCGAACACAACCGAGTGTACCGCGCCAATGCGTGCAATGGCGAGCATGGCAATTAAGCTTTCTGGAATCATCGGTAAATAAAGGCAAATACGATCGCCTTTTTTGATGCCTTCTTTTTTTAAGACATTGGCTAGGCGACAAATTTTTTCGTGTAATTCGGCAAAGGTAAAAGTCAGTGATTCTTTCGGATCATCTCCTTGCCAAATGAGTGCGATTTGATTTGCTTTTTTTGCTAGATGACGGTCGATGCAGTTATAACAAGCATTTAATTTGCCATTCACAAACCATTCAACATTAAAATTTTCAAAGTCACCCGTCATGACTTGGTTCCATTTTTGAAACCAAGTAATATATTTTTCAGCTTGCTCGCCCCAAAAGTTGTCTCTATCATTGATAGAGCGTGCGTATAATTCTGAATAATTTGCTTCAGTAATATAAGCATTTTTGTTGTGCATAACAGGGTAGGTTTTAGTCTCAGCCATGATAGAGTGCCTAACTAATCAGTTTTTTTGGATAAGCCTAGAGATTGCTTAGGGCTATATTCAGTAAAACGAGAAACCTCTTTTGGATCAGCTCCGCCACTTTCTAAAAAATAACGAGCAAAAATTGTGTCATCGGTTTTTAATTGTTGTAATGTTTTAGGAGAATATAACTGAAGAAAATCTATTGTTTTTTCTGGCATAATAGCTGCTTTGGGACTTAAGTGTAAATGATCAGGTATCAGTTTGTGCATGAAAGAAAGAACATGTAATTCTTCTACAGTAAAGATTTTGCTTTTAATCACTTTACTGTCTTTATCTGATGTTTCTTTATCTAATAAGCTACCAATAGATTCTCCTCGTACGGCGGCTTCTGGCGCGGCTGCAGAATGGAGCTCACACCCTTGAAAATGAAAAACGTCACCAAAACGCTCATGTAGTTTACTTTTGGGAGGTATGACAATACGCATTGCCGCACCGCGTTTAGTTTCTAACAGCTCAGCAGTGACTTTACATATTCGGGGGAAGAGTTTGCTTGTAAACATTATAAAAACTCCTTTTGTATTTGAAAATATTTGAAATATCTCTATGATTAAATTATTTATCATAACAATAAAGATCAGGATCATACCCCATGATTCACAAAAATTCATTCATTTATTTTATTCCTTTGGTTGTTATCGTTTGTTTTTTAACAAGTTTATTTTTAAATGATAAAAAAACAACCTCTTTGTCTCAGCCTAAAAAAATGTTGGCATACTTTTATTTACCTAGTTTATTTGATCCAAGGATTAGTTTGTCTAATCAAGATTTACAAGGAAAAGTAGCAATATTAAATATTTGGGGTTCTTGGTGTCCGCTTTGTCAGGCAGAACATCCGGTTTTGATGAAGATTAAAGAGCGCTATGGTATTTCTATTTATGGTATTAATATCAAAGATACTGTAACAGATGCAAAAAAATGGTTGCAGAAAGCGGGCAATCCTTATGTTAAAGTCGGCATGGATTTTAATGGTCAAACGATAGCCCATTTAGGGATTTTAGGTGTGCCTGTCACAATAATACTTGAAAATGGTTTCATTTGTCATCAATATGTCGGCATTTTAGATGAAGAAGCTTTTAAAAATAAACTACTCCCATTCATAAATGGATGTAATATAATCAATCAATATGACAAATATCACTAAGCTAAAAAAGAAACTAAAAACCATCGGCTGGCGAGAATGGGTTTCTCTACCTTCTCTTGGTATTCAACATATTAAAGCAAAAGTGGACACCGGCGCGCGAACTTCAGCGCTTCATGCATTTGCTTTAAGACCTTTTAGGGAAAATAATCAAGATAGAATACAATTTGAGATTCATCCGTTACAAAATGATATGAGTGTTGTGCAAACGTGTGTTGCAGACATTGTGGATAGACGGATGATTAGCGATTCTGGCGGGCATCGCGAAGAAAGATATGTTATTTATACACCTATTTTATTAGGTGATAAAATTTGGCCTATTGAAATTACATTAACTGAGCGTGAAACCATGTTATTTCGAATGTTATTAGGACGAAGTGCCATTCGTAGAAGATTTATGGTCAATCCGGCGCGTTCATTTATAAAAACGAAAAAATAATAGGGTTTTAAATTTATGAAAATTGCGATTTTATCACGAAAATACGATTTGTATTCGACCCGTCGACTGGTGGAAGCGGCTAACAAGCATGGGCATCAAGCAGATGTGATTGACACACTTCGATGTTATATGAATATTACTTCATCTAAACCAACTATTCATTACAAAGGCAATGAGTTACCGCATTATGATGCGGTGGTGCCGCGAATTGGTGCTTCTATTACTTTTTATGGTGCAGCAGTTGTCAGACAGCTTGAGATGATGAATGTTTTTTGTGTGAATGATTCGGTGGCGATTACTCGAGCCCGAGATAAATTACGTTGTTTGCAATTATTATCTAAAAAAGGCATTGGGTTACCTATTACTGGTTTTGCCCATTCTCTTGATGAAATTAAAGATTTAATCAAAATGGTGGGTGGTCCTCCTTTGATTATTAAATTTTTAGAAGGCACGCAAGGTATTGGGGTAGTGTTAGTTGAGACATCCAAAGCAGCGCGCAGTGTGATTGAAGCTTTTTTAGGCCTTAAAGTCAATATTTTGGTGCAAGAATATATTAAAGAAGCAGCGGGTGTTGATATTCGTTGTTTTGTAGTGGGCGGTGAAGTTGTGGCTGCGATGAAGCGTCAGTCTCAATCAGCAGAAGAATTTCGCTCGAATTTACATCGAGGCGGGGAGGCTATTTCTATTGAGATTACCGAAGAAGAGCGCACCATGGCGATTCGGGCTGCACATATTATGGGATTAAATGTAGCGGGCATTGATATGTTGCGCTCGCAACGTGGGCCTTTGATTATTGAAGTCAACGCATCACCAGGTATCGAGGGCATTGAAAAAGCCACTAAAAAAGATGTTGCCGGATCGATTATTGAGTTTATTGAACGAAGTATGGAATCGGCGAAAAGTACTTAAAATTAGATAGAGGTTAATTGTATGCAGGATTTTTTAAAATGGTAAAATTGAACACGGATCATCTGGCGCAATGTATCAAAACTCTTGAATATTCTATTGAGCGTTTAAAGTCTTCAAAACCAGACAGTATCGATTACGAAGTATTTCGCAATGCAACCGTAAAAGGATTTGAATTGACTCTAGAGACTTCCGGAAAATTATTGCGAAAGGCATTGAAAGCGTACATTGGAAATCCTCGTGCAGTCGATGAATTAACCTACAAAGATCTTTTTCGTCATGCAGTTAAACACGGGTTGCTAGATTCTGCTGCAGTTGAACGTTGGTTTTCTTATCGAGATAATCGTAATGAAACTGCCCACGATTATGGTATTGCTTTTGTAAAAACTACTCTTAAATTATTGCCTGATTTTCTAAAGGATGCAAAGTTGTTACAACAATTGCTCAAAAATAAATTAGGAACGGATGATGCTCAATCTGGATAAAAGATATATTGTAATGATTAAAAAAATGTTGGCGAGCCATGTCCCGAATCACACCGTTTGGGCTTATGGGAGTCGAGTGAAAGGAAAAGCCCATGAAGGAAGTGATTTAGATTTAGTTATTATTTCAGAGGATGGCTCTCTTACTCAACAACAATTATCTGCACTGCGTAATGCTTTTTCTGAAAGTAATCTACCTATTTTAATTGATG
>Ga0207010_1033_pt1 | contig 35784 bp, 35 predicted proteins | sample Alteio_BWMinCont_82_FD_153465 | JGI IMG/M metagenome (GOLD analysis project Ga0207010, IMG submission 153465) | Enriched cells from forest soil in Barre Woods Harvard Forest LTER site, Petersham, Massachusetts, United States -... | ecosystem: Environmental > Terrestrial > Soil > Temperate forest >...
CCATAAATCACCTACGCTTTTTAATGCCTTGCCAAACTTTGTATCCCAGCGTTGCCCATTCGATCACATCGTTGATCTTATCTTGGGCGCCATTGAGATATTCCTCTCCTTTTTCCTGGGCGTTGTCGATGACCCCATCGGCAAGTTCACTGGCCATTTCCAGCCATTTATTGGACCGATTGCGGGCTTTTTTAACAAATGTTTTTCCTTTCTTCTGAAATTCTTCCGCTTTATCAGAAAGATCTTCATAAGTGCCTGCCAGATCATTGCGCAGCTCTAAGCCTGACTTTGGAGCTAGCAGCAGTCCGGCTGCGGCGCCGAGGACTCCACCGATGACTGTTCCGACCAATATCTCTTTAAGGCTGAACTCATCTTCCTGACATTCCATGGAAGAAAGCTCGTTGAATATCCCCTTGGCTTTGTCAGACCACTCCGATTTGTTGTTCAACAAACTGGCAATGATCTTTCTTTTTTTAGAGACGCGATCGGCGATAAACTCTCCTTTATCTGATAGGCCTTCGTAGAGATCACAAAGATCTTTGCGGATGGCCTCGCCGGCTTTAGGGGCTATTAATAATGCTGCTATTCCGCCTATCAAGGTAGCGACAGCAGCGCTGACTAATAAATCACGAGACATAGTTATCTCCTTGTACTAAATTTATTCCATAATCGTAAGCCTAAACCCGCTAGGGCAACAATATCGGCTACTTGTATTGCATCGGAATCTTCTTCGCATTTTGACATGCATTGCCTCTCTCTAAAAGAGGCTGTTTTGGATTCGATGACTTCCCCCACATTTTCAACTGAATTGAATAGGGGGTCCAGTGATGCCATTTTATTTTTAAGGTCGATCTCAAGCATACGGGCTTCAATTAAAGCTTCGTCCACATGAGCTAAGGTCTTCCGCAGTCTTACCATCAGAATAATTAAATAGATGGCCAGGGCTAAGAATGCCACTGCAATGACTGCTACGCTGATGTCAATAATCATGGATATTCTCCTAATATAAAATTATTGTTCTCCTATTTCTTACTTTGCTCCATTTCTCGACTAAAGTAAAGATAAAATTTTCTTTTATAACTAAGTTTATAGAAAATACATATAAATTAGTTAATTTTCCTTGCCTATTTATATTTATTTTGATAAAATAGGTTCATATTAATTAATAATTAAAGGAAAATGATATGTATCCAACAATTGTTACTCAAACTAGCCCGACTCTAAATCCCCCTGCTGAGAATCCTGCTTTCATGCAGCAGCCTAATCCTCCGGTATATCTAGGGCAACCTCAGGTTCAGGTATATCAAGCTAATCCTGCTGCATTTAATCCGGCAAAAAGCACATCTCGTCAAAAGTTTATAAACAGTTTATTGCCTGCATTTGGAATGGCAGCGGGAACTTGTTTGACTTTAACAGGAGGCTTGATTGGAATGAATCTGATGGGACGCGTTTACTTAAATACAAAGGTAGGAATCACGATCTTTAAAATCTTTGCGGCCATCTTTTTCCCGATGAGTTATGGGTGCAGCGTAGGGGCTGGGCTTACTATAGCGGTACCCATCTTTAATATATTTTGTCCATGCTTTGCCTTCTTATCAGCCCTCTTTCTTGCAATACCCTTTACTCCAATCTTATTTGGCGCTTCATTAGGATATCCTGGGGTCAATCTGACAGTCTTTAGCTATAACCACTTTCGAAAAATCATAGACAACTAAATTATATACTCTTTCCTTAAGAGTTGGATTAATTCATAGGGGTAGTCGGTAATAATGCCGTCTATCCCTTTGTTTATCAGCTCTTTGCAAACCAGATAATCATTAACAGTCCATGTCACCACTTGAAATCCCTTCTTTTGCAACTCATGGATATTGATCTTATTCAAGAGAAGATAGTCAGGAGAAATAATCTGAGCTTGCACCTCTTCCCCTTTTTTTGCGGCATATTCTACCCAGTTAAACAGGTCGATATTGGCATAATCAAGGATATCTGTATCGAATAAAAACCCAAGCTTGGCATGAGGGTCAACCCTTCTCACCTCTTTAAGGATATTGGGATCAAAAGAGGAATAATAGACATGGTCAGTGAATTTGTATTGCCTGACAAGATCAACGATAATTTTGACAAGCTGCGGTATTTTCAAAATATAGGAGGGTGTTGTCGGATCGGCTTTGATTTCCAAATTGAGTTCGACTTTATGCGCATTTGGGTGGTTGCTTTGCTGCAAAGCAGTAAATAGTTCCTTAAGAGTAGGAATAGCCGTTCCAGGAATCGACTTTTGCTTGGGAAAGTCGGGATGCTTTGCACCGCAGTCGATTTTTTTAATTTCTGAATAAGTTATCCCGGAAATTAGAACAGCCCTTTCCATAGGAGTACCGTCAAAATACCTGCAGAGGTCGGGATTGATAAAGAAGTTATGATGGAGAATGATTTCTCCGTCTTTGGTGCCTAGAAGGTCGATCTCAACGCCATCAACGCCTGCTTCAACCGCAGCCATGATGGAAGGAAGTGTATTTTCCGGCCAAGAGCCTCTAGCCCCACGATGACCTAGAATTTGCAAAGGATGAGGACTGAATGATGAAGAATGAAGGTATTTATCACGCCTACCAAATTTCATCCTTCATCCTTTCAATTGCCCAGGATAGGACTCGAACCTACACACCTTACGGCACCAGAACCTAAATCTGGCGTGTCTACCAATTTCACCACCTGGGCTTAGGATATAAATTTAAAGGCCTTAATGAGTTATTGTCAATAAAAACATGCATAAAAACATGCAATGCAAATTGCAATTCGGGGTCAGACCCACAATTGCAATTTTCATTACTTGGTGAAAATAGCTATTAGATGTAGAATTGTGAATCATTTAATGGGATTATTTATGGGAATGGCACCGGCTGCGATTGGAATTATCCTGAGTGCAGACAAAAAAAAAGTTTTATTAGTCCGAAGAAGAGATAATGGGATGTGGGTCCTGCCGGGCGGTGGGATCGAGGCAGGTGAATCCCCTAAGGAAGCTGTCATCAGAGAAGCAGCTGAAGAAACAGGGTTCTCCATCAAAGTAGAAAGGAAATGTGCCGAATATTATCCGGTGAACAAATTAGCTTCTTTTACGAATGTTTTTATCTGCAGCGTGGACAAAGGGACGAGCAAGTTATCTGATGAGACTACTGCAGTAGAATTTTTCCCATTGGATCACCTGCCGCCATCAATGTTCAAGATACATAAGCAATGGATTCAGGAGGGGTTATCATCGTCGGCGCTTATATTAAAACCGCTTGACCAAATCACTTACAAAGCTGTTTTTATCTATTTCCTCCGCCATCCCATCAAACTTATTTCTTATCTATGGACCCGCTTTACAAAAAAATAGGAGTCACATTGAAATCATTTTCACTGAAAGTCTTGATACGATCATGGTGGGTACTTGCCTTCATGCTAGTCTGTGCGATTCTTTATGAGCGTGGACTCAAGGGACGTGAAGAAGAATTTCAAAAGCTGAGAGAGCAGCAAAGGCAGCTCGAGGTCGATAAAAAAGAAGCTCTTACTTTTCAAGAAGATCTCCGCAGGAAGATCAACAGCCAGAGTGACCCGGCCTTCATCGAACTCACTTTAATGAAAGAGTTGGGGCTAACCCCCGAAGGCCAGCAAAAAGTGTTCTTTCAGGATTAACACTAAAACTTCAACGCAAAGGCACAAAGATCGCAAAGGAGTCTCGCAGGGTGTAAAAAAAATCAAAACAACCTTCAAAACTAAACACAAAAATATTCGATTTTTATTATTTTATTAATGTTTAATTTTCCAACCTTCTACTATTTATTTTTTTGTTGTCCTTCGAGGTACCTTTGCGATCTTTGCGCCTTTGCGTTTTAATTTTGGCGTTACTTTGCATGGCGCATCTTTTCGACAACACGACGCACGATGAGTATAGCCTCGTCAATCTCTGCTTCAGTTGTCGTTCTCCCGATGGAGAAACGGATGGCGCTGCGGGCCTGCTTGAGAGGGATGCCCATATTGATGAGGACACGGGAAGGTTCCAGTGCGCCTGAGGTACAGGCGGACCCATGGCTGACCGAGAGTCCTTCTTTATCAAGGTTCATGATGAGCGATTCCCCATCGATACCAGTGAAAGAAAGGTTGGTTGTATTGGCGATGCGAGGTCCTGTGCCGTTAATGACGACATCCCCTAAACTAAGGATACCAAGCTCTAATTTATCTTTTAGATGTGACATATGCCGGGTAAATTGGGATTGCCCTTCTGATAGGATACGGATGGCTTCGGAGAGTCCGACAATGCCCGCCAGGTTTTCCGTTCCGGGACGTTTATTGAATTCTTGGGATCCACCCACCATTATTGATTTTAGCTTGAGGGATTGTCTGCAGAAATAAAATCCGACCCCCTTGGGCGCATGGACCTTATGTCCGCTGAAGAAGGCAGCCGTCACCCCTGGCGGAATGGTAAAGGTCTCTTTGCCCAAGATCCCCACAGCATCCACAATAAAAGGGATATGGGTCTGCTGTGCGATGGCAGCGATTCCCTCGATGTCTGTTCTGACTCCGGTCTCGTTATTAGCAGCCATCAAGCAGATCAACTTGGTATCAGGCCTGATGGCAGCCTTGATAGCTTCCGGTTTAACCGCTCCCCACTCTCCCGCAGGAAGAAACGTCGCTTCATATCCATCTTCAACCAGCTGTTTGACGGTTTGATAAACGGCCGAATGTTCTGCGTCGGAGGTGATGAGATGTCCCATGGTTTCTTTGCGAATGACACCGTTGATCAATAAAAATGCCCCTTCGGTACCACCAGAAGTAAAGATAATTTCCTGATGCCTTACTTTTAAGTAATCGGCGATCGTTTTGCGTGATTCTTCCAAGATATGGCGCGACTGTTGACCATGGTAGTGGATGCTGGAAGGATTGCCCGCCTCATTCTGAAGCTCTTTAACAACAGCATTCAGAACCCGTTTATCGAGAGGCGTCGTGGCGTTGTAATCAAGGTAGATCCGCTGACGCATGCTTTTCCATAACTTTTACGACCACCACGGTCACATTATCGAATCCACCCTTAGCGACAGCTGACTTCACAAGCAGATCAGCAACCTTATCGGTAGGCTGCAACGTGAGAATATGGAGCATCTCCTTTTCTGACAAGAGGTCGGTCAGCCCATCGCTGCACATCATCAAGATATCACCTTTAAGGATCGAGTCGCTCTGGACCGTCGGATCTACACGAGATTCGGTCCCAATGGCTTTGGTGAGGATATTTTTGTAATGAAAATCATCGGCCTGGTCTTCATTGAGCTGGCCTGAATCGATTAATTCGCGGACTAGAGAATGGTCATGGGTAATTTGTTCCAGTTTTTCCTTCCTGACCCGATAGATGCGGCTATCGCCGACGTGTCCATAGATTAATCCTTTTGGATGAAGAAAGAGGCAGCAAAGAGTGGTTCCCATCCCTTTGAAATCGGCATTTTGATGGCTCATCCGGTAAATCTTATCATTCACCTTTTGGATAGCTTCATAGAGCATTTTTCGGGCGTTTTGCAATGTCTGGCTGGCAAGAGAATTACTTTGTATGAAATCGCAGATCTGGGTAACGGTTTCTTTGGAAGCCACTTCACCCGCTAGATGTCCGCCCATTCCGTCAGCCAAAGCATAGAAATTCAGGTCAGGCAACGAAAACAGAAAATCTTCATTATTTTCCCGCACTAGGCCAACGTCAGTAGCACTGTAAACTTCTGTTTTGTAAAGCATCAAATCTAACGCCATGTTAGCCTGTTCCCGATTTGGACAGAATCATATCTTATTTTTAATTGTATGGGAAGGAAAAAAGAGACGGGGAAAAGGAGTTTTATTAAGGCTGCGAAATTCGCCCAACAAAGACGATGGAGTTGGTCTTCTTATCTACAATCAAAAAGAGGAAAGGGTGGTCGACCACCATTTCAATGGGCTCAGATACATCAATAGAGGTGGTATTCATGCCAATAACCGTGGCTGCTGCAGCCTCGGTTCCCCGCTCATCAACACGGATAAACGTTTTATGGATGGCTTTGCTGATATGGAGATCCGGCTCCCCGGTAATGCCGGCGAAATTAGCTTTGTCGGTGAATGCCTGGACCAGTCCTAATTTATTCATCGCGTGGTTTAAATCTATTTTCTCCTCATCGCGGAAGCGGGGCATGGCAAGGTTGACTTTTTTCATTGATAGCTTCTTAGACCAGACATTCCAATTAGCCATATTAAATTGGCTTTCCAATTTTTCCAATCCATCCACACTTGTTGGAAGGAGGATCTGCATAGCTAATGCCGCCCCTTTGTCAGATTGATAGACGTAAGGAAGTTCGATCATGGTCACTTGCGGATCAGACATATAAAGAAACCGTTCCGATGCATGCATCATCTCAACACTGATAGAATATTTGGAGTTTGTATGGAATGTTGCCTTATTGGTCAGTTTCAGTTCGAAAGGATGCTGCCAGCTCCCCTTCATGTAGATAGCCGTCGTCAACATGAGCCTCGTATTGCTCGACACATCTGACGATGTGATAAGCTGGCTGATCCTCCCATTAGTCTTGGTTGATATCCATTGGTTGATCACTTTTACGGCATTAAGAGGCTCATGGATAAAATCGACCTGCTCCAGGTTGGAATTGAAGTTTTGCTTGATCGACTGCTGATAAAAAGCTGTTAAAGACACCCCCTTCTGAATCCATGCATTGGCGGCAATGGAAAGTTCGTTGGCAGTCTTGTTATTCACCGGTGGGGTCACAGATAGGATTTCACCCAGATCGCCATTCAACGGGGCCAGCGCCACACCGTATTGAAAGACTTTCTCAAACTCGGTTGCAGTAGTGATCTGCGCACCCACAGAGGCCATGGCAAAGCCTTCTGCAATGTTATACGGTGAAAAAAACAGGTTTCCCTTTTTACTTTTTAATTGCTGATAGAGGTTGAAAGCAAAGTTGTTGTTTCCTTTGATCACCACTTCCAAGTGGTCAGGGTCACGCAAGGCTACCGATGAAAGTTTTCCAGCGTATTGTTCCTGAGCAGCCAGCAATGATATAACACCGGTTAATATAACGCTTAAAATAAATCTCATAATTCGCCACCATGTTATTTTATTAAGTTGTCCTTGAATATAAACACAACGCTCACTAAATTAAAAAATCCGTGGAGACTGACATTAGCCCACAGGGAGCGTTGTTGTTCATATAAGTACCCTAAAAAGCAAGATAACATAAACAATGCAGAAATCAACTCAATATTTGTCACTCCTTGTGAAAAGGAGAAATGAAATAAAGCAAAAATAAAGGAAGAAACTACGATTGCCACTGTTGCCCTGCCGCATCGCCGCTTTATCCACGACTGGAGCAATCCTCTGAACAAAAACTCTTCCGTGAAAGGAACGATGGTGATCAATTCCAGCGTTGTAAATGAAAAAAGGACCGGATGGTCCATCAGTGCCTTCATATGTCGGACAGCTGTCTGGTCGACCATTGACTGCTTGAAAATCAACAAAACGATAATAGCAATAACCTGACTAAATGCCATTACCAGGGGAAAGCTGATAAACCAGCCAATGATCCCTACCCTAACATTGCTTAAAAAGGCCCCCGGCGTTTGCTGTATGATCGCATCCCGCCTCTCCCTGGGAATCATATAGTAAACAACGATGATACTTACAAATCCTGCTAAAATAGTGGCTGCATTCAGCCACGCGACCTGCAAAGTCCCCAACTTATATCCTAATAAATTCTCCCCTGTCGTTAAATAATAAGCTCCTGTAGCAAACAAAGGAACGAGAATGGCCTCAGTAAACAGAAAAATAAAGAAGGCTGCTAAAACTTCATAGCCCTTCACATAAGGAAGATAAACGACCTTGAACGATTTAAAGAACCCCTTAAACCAGGCGATGGAAAAAGTCACAATTCCAACGATCAGGGTAAACCAGAAGATGATGATATGTTCATTTAATTGTTCATTGACTTCGACATCACTCAACATCATTTTTTCACCCTTTTTTATTGGGAAAGTAGTATACAAATAAACTAAATAAAAGGAATTTTTATGGCAGGCAACCAACTTAAAGTCGTGGCGATTATGCCCGCAACACCTCGTCAACCTATTTCTTCGCGCCTAACCAGGCGCAAAGAACTTCAAGCACACTTCGAACGCCTCTGGCTGCTTGATCCCGAGCAGTTTAACCCATTGCGTAATTGCATGCAAAGAGAACGTCTTGAAAGGACCCATCATCTGATCAAGAACCACACTACAATCCAAGGCAAACGAGCGGCAGATCTCGGGTGTGCAGCAGGAGTGTTCACAAGAAGAATCCGCGATGAGGGCGCTTTTGTCGATGCTGTCGACATTGCAGAAAACGCATTAAAAGAACTGAAGAAAAATGATATGGCCAACATCGAAGCGAAACATGACGCCATGCCCGAAACCAAATTGCCAGACCATGCCTACGACCTCGTCTTATGCATGGAAATCATCGCAGAGCTAACTAAAGATGATTACAGGCTCTTTTTCTCAGAACTAGCCCGCCTGGTCAAACTCGATGGCTTCGTCGTCTGCTCGACCCCCATCGATTTCAAAACCCAGGATGGTGTCGAACGGCTTTTAGAGCTTGCCCAAACTGAATTCGACATCATCGATGCTTTCCCCAGCTACCATGCCTTATTTATCCGGCTGAAGGGGTTTTTCGAATCGTTTCCAAAATGGCTTTCTTTTATTACAAAACCAATCCTCAACAAGCTTAAAAACAGTAAATGGATTTTGCTGAAATTGGAAAAAATCTGCGAATGCTTCCGGCATAACAATGGCATCAGCCACGTGATCTTCATCGCCAAATTGCGCCCCCTTCCTAAAATAAATCCTGAGGAAATTCCGGTCGAGAGGTTACACAAAAAACAAATCTGGGAATAAATTGTGGTAGGGAAAAGAAGAAAAAAACCGGAGATTATCTCAAGGCATAATCATCGTCCTTAAGGCTGCTACATTCCTGTCCTGACCTGGTTCGGACTGTTTTATTCCATGAGGTCCCCGGTTAAACTGATAGTATATCTAATAGAGTCATTGGATGCAATTAAAAGTATAGGCTCACTTGAAACCTTTTGGTGTCTGACACCAAAAGGTTTCAAGTGAGCCTATACTTTTAATTGCATCCAAAACAGCATTTAGCGATAATAGACGGGAAATTACGTATGAGAAAAGATGAAAAAAGAATTTACTGCGACTGTCTATATCATCAAAGACCAGAAAGTTTTACTGGTCTACCATCATAAATTCCAAAAGTGGCTTCCCCCAGGCGGGCACGTAGAGCCCAATGAGTCACCCACTGAAGCAGCAAAACGTGAAGTATTGGAAGAGACCGGTTTAACCATTGAATTTATTAGACAGGAAAACGTCTGGGTTGACTACAAAAATGCGACTAGCTTTGAAAGACCCTATCTCTGTCTTACAGAAGACATTCCTGCCCATAAAGATATGCCGCCACATCAGCACCTCGATTTTGTATATATCGCCAAACCTATCGCACAGGTGCAAGAAGCAGAAGATGACCCGTGCCGCTGGTTTGGACTAGATGAGTTAGATGATCTCACCATTGAAGTTGATATCTTCACAGATACCATTGTAGTGATCAAACATCTACTCTCCCAGTCGATAGTAACTACTCATCCTATTTATGTTTCATGATCGTTGCAGCCCCGCAGTATATATAAGTATTTAACTTTAAAGAATACCTGTAATATAATTAAGAATAGGAGTGTAAAAAAGTAGATTATATCAAAGGTTATAAACTTAAGGTTCAATTCAACGATAATAAAGCTAAAATCGTTGACATGGGACCTCTGGTAAAAGAAAGTAAAAGTGTTTATTTTATCCCGCTTACATCAAATATCAACCTGAAGACTCAATTAGCAAAACGCTTCCAAAGAAGATTAAGAATCCAAAGAAATAGAAAGAAGGTTCTGGAAGAGGACGTTGGGATCAACATCCTTGATGCAGCTGCCGGTGGGGCAGGTGCGGAGGATAGGACACCTTTTCTCAAAAGTACGTCCATAAGGGCACGCTCCCTGGAAGGCGGACGACCCGGCCGGCTTGTACTTGTTGGCAGAAGAGGCGCCGAAGACTCCGAAGACTTGTGTAGAAGTGGTTCCGGCCAGATGGAGCGGCAGCGAGTCCATGGCAATAACCTGGTCCATCCGTCCCATCAGGTTCTGCAGCGTAGCCAACGGGAGCTTGTCTGCAATCAGGCATCTCTCCGGAAAAGATAGTGCCAACTCTTGCACCGTCTGCTTTTCGGCATCAGATCCCCAAACGAAGAGAAAGCGCGAAGTTTCTGACTGATCAATTTTCTGCAAAAACGCCAGCAGCGTTTCTTTGGAGAGTTGTTTATTGGCCCACATAGATCCTGGGCAAACCATAATCTTCTTACCACCCTGAAACACTGGGTTAGCTAAGAACTGATCAATCCTTTGTTGTTCTTGTGAAGAGATTTGCAGCTCAACTTCCCTCACATGATAATCACCTGATTGGTCAACCAAGTAGAGATAATCATCACGGATGTTTTTTCCCTTGGGTGGATTGAAATGCTTATTTGTAAATAAGGCATTAGGTTTTTCGGGGACAGAAGAGAAACCGAAACCTACTTTAATGGGACTTTTGGCCATCCAAGTGATCAATCCAGATTTAAAATTACCTTGAAAATCGTACACTCTATCATAGCTAACACTGCGAAGCTCTTTTCTTAAAGTAAGAATCTCCTGCCACGTTTGCCTAGTACTCATATTTTTGCGCCACTGACGTGTTTTAACGCTGAAGACATGGTCGATATCGGGATGTGATTGCACTAATTCGGTAAAAGGTTGCTCAACTACCCAGTCGATCTGTGCTGATGGGTAGCGCTCCCTCAAGAGCTGCAATGAAGGGAAAGTGTGAATAATATCCCCAAGCGAGGAGGTCTTGACTATGAGTATTTTCATGTGAATAAATTCCTTTCCGCATCCTTGAAGTCATCTGGAAATGGAGCAGTAGCAACGATCTTCTTCATGGTTTTAGGGTGTGAAAATGCAATTTGATCGGAATGTAATAAATACCTGTCCGCATGATAGGTGGTTTTGAATTTTTTGCCGTATTGGACATCGCCAAGGATAGGATGTCCCATGCCCGCCAGGTGAACCCGAAGCTGGTGTGTCTTACCCGTTTCCGGATAGCAGACAACTAATGAGGTTTCCTTTCCTTTTTTCAAGCTTTCCCACCGGGTTACGGCATGTAATCCTGGCGGTTGGTCAGATTCTCCCCAGATGGTCTGTCCGGCAATTTTACGCTTCACGACAAGATAATTCTCTATTTTTCCAGACTGCTTCTTAATCACACCATCCACGATTGCCCGATAACTCTTTTTGACTTCGTGATACTTGAATTGTCCGATCAAATGCTTAAGCGTTTCTTCATTTTTAGACAGGATTAAAGTACCTGTGGTATCCCGATCTAAGCGATGGACGAGTTGCAGATTAGCGTTATGCTTTCTCAATAATTTCAGTATTCCGTCTTCATCGCAATTTATCCCCGCAGGCTTATTGTAGACTAGCAGATCATCGTCTTCGTATAAGAGGCGGCTGTTATCGAATTCAAGGGATGGACGCTCTTTTATATCAAGATAGATCCGGTCGCCTAGGCCAACGATTGTAGATGCAAATCGTTCGGTCCGACCGTTAATTTGACAGCAGTTTGCCTCAATGGCCTTCTTCAGGGATTTGGCGGAGTGGCCAATCTTGGCAGCCAGGAAGGCTTGGAGCTTCATGCCGGAGTCAATGGGTGCTACTGTCCATTCCTTCTGCATATTATCTTGTGAATTGGCGAAGAAATCTGAGATCATTTTCTGTGAACTGTCGGATATCCTGTATTCCCCTCAGCATAATGACAAGACGCTCAAGACCGAGTCCCCAGGCAAAGCCAGTATAGACTTCAGGATCGATGCCGCCATTACGTAATACTTCAGGATGGATCATCCCCGCTCCTGCAATCTCTAGCCATCCCGAATGCTTGCAGATGCTGCAACCTTTCCCTTTGCAAAGGACGCAGGCGACATCCACTTCCATACCGGGTTCGACAAAAGGGAAGTAGCTGGGACGGAACCGGGTGGCAATCTCCTGATCAAACAATTTGCTCAAGAATTCATTGAGCGTCGCCATCAGATCGGCAAAGGTAACGTTTTTATCAATATACAGTGCTTCCACCTGATGGAAGAAGACGTGTGAACGGGCTGTAATAGTTTCATTGCGATAGACTTTACCCGGAGCAATGATTCGGATTGGCGGACTGTTAGCCTCCATCACCCTAGCTTGGATATTCGATGTATGTGAACGCAAAAGGATGTGCGGTGCAATATAGAATGTGTCTTGCATGTCCCTTGCAGGATGCTCCTCAGGAAAATTCAATGCTCCATAATTATAATAATCGGAATCGATGTCCGGTCCGTACTGTACCGAAAACCCCATTCCTTCTAGAATGTGGATGATCTGATCCATCGCCTGTGTCAAGGGATGCTTGCGGCCAATATGCCTACGATGGCCCGGAAGGGTGACATCGACGGCCTCTTCTTCAAGCTTCCGGCCTACTTCCTTTTTTATCAGATTTTCTTCTAACTGTCCAATCTCACCGGCTAATTTCTCTTTTAAATCATTGATCAGCTTGCCGGCGGCCGGCCTGTTTTCTGGCGCGACATCTTTCAGCGTCTTCATCAGGTCCTGGACAGGCCCCTTTTTACCCAAATATTTCACTTTGAGCTGCTCTAAATCACCTGTTGTGTGAACTTGTTGAAGTTCTAATGTGAATTCTTTCTGAAGGGACTCTATCGAATTTTGCATGACTGAGTGTTTCCTAAAGGATGAGGGATAAAGGATGGGGGATGAAATTAAGACCTGTGTTAAAGGCTAAAGGATGAAGGTGATAAATGAGGGATATTCTCTTACTAGTTCGTATATCCTTCATCCCTCATCCTTCATCCTTCATCCTTCATCCTTAAGCTAATGCTGCTTTGGCTGCTCCGACGACAGCGGCGAAGCCGCTTGGGTCACGGATGGCCATATCAGACAATACTTTTCTATCAAGTTCGCATCGTGCTTTCTTTAACCCATAGATAAATTTACTATAGGAAATTCCATTAATTCTTGCGGCGGCATTAAGACGCATAATCCATAAACTACGAAAGTTGCGTTTATTTTCCTTTCTGTGCGCATAGCTATAAGCCATTGCGCGCATCACTGCTCCGCTCGTTAGACGCAAGTGGTTCTTTCTGTCTCCGACATAACCCTTGGCTAACTTAAATAATCTCTTCTTGCGACGATGAGAAGCTACTGAGTTAGTTGCTCTAACCATAGCTGTTCTCCTGTTAAATCATTTCACCGTTATTCACGGCACTATATTTCTTTTTACAGACACATTAAGCGTTTGTAAGTCTTCAGATGACCATCATCCAGAGACATCGGCTGGCGTAGTTGACGCTTACGCTTGGGCGATTTACCTGTCAACTTATGCCTTCTGCCACCACGGCTTGTTTTAAGCTTTCCGGTTGCCGTCACGCGAAACCGAGACGCTACGGCTTTACGGGTTTTCATTTTAGGCACGGTTGTTCTCCTAACTTATATTTTTTAATTCGGAATTCCGAATTCAACTTGAAGGCTCTGGTTGTACTGTGGACCCTTCAGGTCCGCCGCTTGGCCTTACTCCTTCTTTCTTTTTCTTAGCTCCGGGGGCTAAAACAACGAGCAGCATGCGTCCCATCATTTTGGCGGGAGATTCTGCTGTCGAAATATCTTCAAGTGATTGGCACATATCGCGCACAATCTTATCTCCAATCTCCGGATGCATCATTTCCCTTCCGCGGAAGGTACAAGTAATCTTCACTTTGTTACCATCCGAAAGAAACTCACGGGCATGCCTCGTTTTGGTCTCAAGGTCATGGACATCAATATTCGGCTTAAGTTTGATTTCCTTAACCTTAATTTGATGCTGTGACTTTTTACTTTCCTTTTCCCGTTTGCTTTGATCATATCGGAATTTACCGAAATTGATGATTTTGCATACGGGTGGAGTGGAGCCTGGAACAATTTCCACCAGGTCTAATCCTAGGTCTTCGGCCTTTGTTAAAGCTTCGTAAAGGGATAAAATCCCTATTTGTTCTCCATCATGACCGATGACACGTACTTTTGGAGCTCGTATTTCTCTATTAACTTTCAAGCTAATTTACTCTCTCCTCATTATTTATCAAAGCCTTTAATGAAAATGGCCTTAATAATTTCCTTTCAAAATACTTCTTATATTCTCTAAAAAAACATTACGCTCTAGCAAAAGGGCAATAAAGCGTTCGAGCGAGCCCCAGAAAGAGCGTGCTATGAAAATGTCATCTGCAGAATCCTGCAGGACAAAAGTGATAGCAGCGCTTGGCCATTCTCGTCCTATCTCATCAATCAAGCGTAGTTCTAAACGCGGTCCCAGAGAATTTTGCTCCTCCTGGATTTCTGAAATAAACGGATAACTAAAAGAAAACCGTCTGACAACTTCGTCAATAATTTTCCGAATTTCGAATTCAGAATTCCGAATTTCTTTATTTGCCTTCTGAGTTCTTTGCTTTGATGCAATCAAATGCCAATGAGCCTCAAAACCAAATATTCTAATGGTTTGCTCAATGAATTGCAAGGAAGAAATAACATTGTCAACAACTTCCTTCTTTGAACACCTAAATGTCATCAGATCAGACAGATATGAATTATTATTAAAGAGCCCCCATTTTTCTGCATCGGGCACTTCTTGATACTTTTTTTCGTATTCAAAGACCGGGCGTTTAATATTCAGCTTATTGATCAAGTAGATATGCTGGAGAACCCTGTCAGTTCCAAGGGGTGTTTCAACCTTTAGAAAATTGGTACTTTGAAGCTTAGATTCGAGCCATTCGATTAAAATGTGCTTATACTGAACGCCGTCCGGTAGCCAAAAAGGCTCCGCCTCGCTGATGGCTGGATCAAAAAAGAACAAGTTGTGTTTAGGGCCCAAGATCCGGTGGTCTTTCTTTTTGAGAAGGGCATTGTATAATTTGACGAAGTCCTTTAACTTTTGTGAGTCTTCAAAAGCGGCACCTATTAGGCGTGTCACCTTCATATCACCTTCTAGAAGGACTTCTTCCATCTCAAGAACCCTGGCGGCGCCGATGAGTGCCGGGTCATTCAAAGGAGATAAACAGAGTCCATAGTGATCGCCAATTTGGACCAGATCGATAATATTGGTTTGATCTCCGGCGATAATATCAGCCAAATGAGGTTGTTGATGATGCTCGAGCAAGGAGGAGGCATTTTCACGCATCATGGATCGGATATGTACTTCTGGAGCATCCTTCAGAGATGAGCGGAGATTTGTATCGATGAGGGAGAGCATCTCGGAATAGATCGGCTGTTCGAAAATGAAATCGCAATAGAAACCATGCTTCAACACACCGCTGCTGGCAAATAGCACGTTTGGAAAAAGCTGTCCGACAGCATAAGTTAGCATTTCTGCTGCTAAGCCCTTGAAGTCGTCTGTAGGTTGTTGAAGGTGCATATATTTTTATTGGTAAAATGGTGAGATATAGCTGACTTGAACAGCTGACCTCCACGATGTCAACGTGGCGCTCTAACCAACTGAGCTAATATCTCATCGAAGAAGGAAAAGAATAATCAATTTTGATGATTCTTGTCAAATTGATTTATTGTGTTCCAGCAATTCGGACTTAGGGGGAAATTGGTGAAATTCTTCTTTTTCCCTAGGAGGCTCATCAGACAAACTTGTATCGGTTTGCGCGTTGCCCAGATGTATAAAGCTAAGAGTGGCGAGCTCGGAGCGAAGCGAAGAGCGATTGATGTTAGTCCTTACGCCGTTATCGGCATAAGAGCTAGCCACTAAACGATGACATACTTTAGCGGCTCCTTTATATTCTTCTATAAATAATCAAGCATAGCCACACAGATAATACTGGCGGAAACGCTTCAAGCGCAGCTCCTTCAGAGACCTACTCAGGAGCTTTTCGCTGAAGGGCATTTAAAGGTAAGAATTCAATTTCGTTACAATTTTATAATCGAGAAAATCACCATTACTGAAACACATCAAAATAGACCTGAAAATATACTAGAAACAGGGTAAACTGATTAATAAACTTTAAAACATCTTCAGAATATAGTGTGAGTAATCAGTAAAAGAACATTGTTCTTGGCAAGATCTTAAGCTTCTTATTATAAATATGTTATAAAATATCAGACACTCTTCAAACGCACAATTCTGCACTTAAAATCAAAATCCTTGAAAAGCGATAAAAAACACCCTAAAAAAGATAAAAATACTATTAAACCTCAGATTTCACGAGGAGATAATCAGTAGAGTCCGAATTGCTGAGTCGCTCATAGGATAGCGCAAAAAAAATTGCGCTTAGCACCTTTGTGGGGTTGTTTTTTTAATTAAAAAAAATTCGTTCTAGATCAAGATCTCTGATCCTACCTCCTTTATCATTGATATTCATAGCTGACTGATTTAAAATAGAGGTTTTTGAGGAGGATGTATGAGATTTTTGGCCGCGTTTTTATTGATGTTTGGATGTTTGCAGGGCGACGAGTTGTTGCTGCGTGAGAATATGATGAATGCGAAGCCAAGCGACTTCCTTGTCATCATGTCCAATAAAACTGATACGCTGCTTCACATCGCCGACCGGAAAGATTACCTCTTGACTGTCGAGGAGATCGCCGTTCCTGAAGGAAAGAAGCTAGAGTCTGTGACCTGGAAAGAATGGGTGGCACAAAGCGCACCTGGAAACACTTCCTGGGTTACTTATGAGATTGATCTTCGTAATGGACAAATGACTAAATATTATTCCTTCACCAAAAGAAATTGGTTTGAGATCCCCGATTCAGAAAACTTCCTTATAAAACTTTTAAGTTTTCGTTTGACAAAGATTCCTGAAAACATCAGAAAAAAAGTCGGTCCAAAACCTTCCTCAGGACCTGACTGGCGCCCTCTTTGGCAACCCAAAATGATCATTGAAGGCCAGACAGTCAATGGTGTGATGTTTGATGCTTGGGAAACAAAATGGCCGCGCGATAATAGTGAACTTTCCGGCAAAACCGTTGAAGTTTATCTCCCAAAAGAAAGTGAACGCTATCGAGCTTACCTCCCCTATTGGCTGCAAATCAACGGTTCAATCGGCAAAGCGAAAATCCGAATTATCGATTCAGGAACGAATCTGAAGTCCCCAAAGGCAATGCCGTCGACTTATCAACAGACAAAATCATAAGTTGTTTATTATTTGGCATTTTTGCCAACTCTCATAGTCGATTATAAATAATTGATATTAAGCCTGTTATATTTTACAGTCAGAGTTGTTGGGATTAAGCTTTAAGACTTTAAATCTTTATCAACCTTTTTTTGCACAATTCTTCCACAAAAAAATGACTAATTATGAATGTTTTAATAATTTTGGTGTACAAACTGCGTAAAATATTCGTTGAAAATTTTAGGCATGCCTATTTTAACCTCTTGATGTTCAACCTAGAAACGGCGATTCGAAGGGGGGTGCTAGACGCTAGATTTTGGTTCATGACGCGTTGAGACGAATGGGGGCATACCCAAACGGGCAAGCCCCATTCATCTCAACGCGTTCTAAATCAAAAGATTGCATCTGACAGCCTTCCTATCGCCGTTTCCGGGTTTAAAGAGAGAATACTGTGAATTATGGAAAGGTGGAACTCTCTCTTGAGATTTGTTCCTAAATGTTATATGCTAATGTCATTCATTTTAAAAAAGATGTTAAAATTTCATGTTTAGACAACCAGACAGACTCTATTCTTTGACAAAAGCTCGGCACACTATGAGAGCGAGCTACAAGTGGTATAAGATGCGATCGAAGGCGCTCCCTGCCGATCAGCTTGAATTTATGGAAACCCATCTTAAATTACTTGACGATGCACTTTTGCAAAAAAACAGGGAAACAGCAAACAAAGAAGCACGTTTGCTGGAAGCGTTTTGCAAGTCCCATTTCAAAAAGACGCCTGGCGATTATCTGATTGAGATTTTGATCGCCATTGTGATTGCATTGGCTGTAGCGACGGTGGTCAGGCAGAGCTGGTTTGAGCTGTACGAGATCCCTTCAGGGTCCATGAGGCCAACTTTTAAAGAACAAGATCATCTGACCGTATCAAAAACGACTTTTGGGATCAACGTCCCTTTGCAGACAGCACACTTTATGTTTGATCCAAAATTAGTCCAAAGGGCCAGCGTCTTTATTTGGTCAGGCGATGGAATTCCTCATCTCGATTCCGATTCCACCTTCATGAAAATTTTCCCTTATACGAAGAGATATATTAAGCGGTGCATGGGAAAACCCGGAGACAGTCTATATTTCTATGGAGGGAAGGTCTATGGCATTGATCAGGATGGCAACGAGATTAAAGACTTTCTGGAAGGAACTTGGCTAAAGAAGCTGGAACATATCCCCTTCCTTAAATTTGAAGGAAGAAGATCCTCTGTTCAGAATTCCCATACCAAAATCATTAGTGAAGCCGTTTTCAATTACTTTGACCTTGCAAAGGGTCGTTATGTCTTCAATGTGAATAATATTTCAGGCGAGATCTTTAACGGCAAGGAATGGATCAAAGATCAACCTACAGCTCAGCTAAAGAAGCATGATACCATTCAAACATTAAGCGATTTCTGGGGAATGCGCAATTATGCCATCGCTCGGGTTTTGAATAAGAAGCAAGTGCAGTTGCTGACCAATTTCTCTTTGAAAAATATGGAAGAGGCTCAGCTCTATCTGGAACTGCGCCATACACCAAGCCTAAGCTATCCCCTTCCTTCTATCTACAGCAATAACCTGGTCTTCATCAAAGGTTACGCGACGCTGATCCCTCTGAAAGAAAATCATATTAAAGCATTGATGAATAACATGTACACCTGCCGTTTCTCAGTTGAAGATGGAAAGGCATCACAATACAGTTCAGAAGGAAGACAAAGAAATTCTAATCCCCTCTTTGCAAGCATCCCCAATGGCACCTATGAGTTCTATTACGGCAAGGCTTACGATGTTGGTTTTGGAGCCATCACTCATCTGCTGACTGAAGACCATCCAATCTACAGTCTAAAGCCAAGTCATGTACAAAAGCTATTCAACATCGGTATCGAGATGTCTGCTTTTTACGAGCCCAATACCCGCGTCCCCGACCTCTTTCCTAACCGCTATGCCTATTTCCGAGACGAAGATTTGTATGTGATGGGTGGAGTTTTAATGGAGAAGGATGATCCTGTTTTGAAAGGATTCCTTGAAAGCGAACTGAAGAAAGAAAAAGCAGCGACAGAAAAAGAGCCCTATGTCGCCTATAAAGACTACGGTCCGCCAGTCACAAAAGACGGCCAACTCGACAGAGAGTTCATCAAAACTTTCGGATACCAAGTGCCCGAAAAACATTATCTTGCCCTTGGCGATAACCATGCCATGAGCTCGGATAGTAGAGAGTTTGGTCCAATCCCCGAAGCTAATCTGCAGGGAACACCATCCCTGATCATCTGGCCGCCAGGAGATCGTTTGGGCTTTCCAAATCAGAAGCCCTATCCAATCATCACAACGCCAAGACTGATCGTCTGGAGCATCGTCGCTGTTATTTTGGCAATTTGGTACGCCTTTCATAGATACAGGATGACCAAGCCCATCTTCAAGAAAATTAAGAATGAGAATGGAAATGGGAATGGGACTTAGTTTGTGAGTGCGTGAATATGTGCTGGTTTGAGTGTCGTTAGAAAATTAAACACAGAGACAATGAGACCACAGAGGTCACAGAGAAAGTATTGTGGCTTGAAGTAACTTGTGGATACGTCTCGCTTAAGTTTCAATGCAAAGGCGCTAAGGTGCAAAGATCGCAAAGGTGTCACGCAGGACTTTTAATTAAACACAAAGACACGAAGGCTGAGGGTTATAACACCGTATGCCCTTAGCTTCCGAGATAGGTTTGTGGAATCTGTGACCTCTGTATCTCTGTGGCCTCTGTGTTTAATTTAATCACACTCCTAGGCCTTCGTCACTTCAATGACGGCGGGTTCTCCGTTGAGATCCCACTCAGTTCCATGAACCGGACCGAAGTGAACATCAACAGCCAAAACCTCACTGGTGATATAATCTTTGTATTCCTCAAAGGTCCTGCGGACGCGATCTGACGATTGAATCTTGATCTTGATCCGATCGGTCACAGCGAGGTCGGCATCGCGGCGCATGGTGTTCACCTTGTTGACGATCTCTCTTGCAAGCCCTTCACGAAGCAAGTCATCAGTGATATTAGTATCGAGTGCGATGGTGATCAAACCTTCGTTGGCAGCAATAACCCCCTCGTGGACTACCCTTTCCACCTGGACGTCGTCCGTGGTAAGGATCACTGGAAGGCCATCAAGAGTAATGGTGACAGACTTACCATTGAGCAGTTCCATCAGCTGATACCTATCAAACTGTTCGATAGCCATCTGGGCGATAGGCATCAGTTTGCCTACTTTTTTACCAAGGACGCGGAAATTGGGCTTAGCTCTCAGGCTAACAAATGCCTCCTCAACAGGACTGAAGGTGACTGTTTTAACATTGAGTTCATCAGCGATAAGGTGCTGCTGATCCTCGAGAAATGAAAGGATCTTCGGATCGGATGAAGCCAAGTGGGCGGCCGGAAGCGGCTGGCGTACTTTCAGCTTATGTTCTTTGCGCAGCGAGTGTCCCAGGCTGACAGTCACATGAACAGCTTCCATCTCTGCTTCCAGTCTTTCCATTCTGTACTCTTTTTCGTAAATAGGGAAGTCGCACAGGTGGACAGATTGCGGCATCGAATCGGTACGCAAGTTTTGGTAGATCGATTCACTGATGAATGGAACATAAGGAGCGGCGATCTTGGAAAGCTCCACCAGCACATGATAAAGTGTTTCGAAGGCCTGGGCGCGTTCGGGAGTATCCTCATCTTCCCAGAATCGGCGGCGCGAGCGGCGGATATACCAGTTGGTCAGCTGATCGATGAAGTCAACAAACGGCTCGACAGCTTGTGACAGGTCATAGCCGTCCATACCAAGCTCGACCTGTTGGATGAGCTTGTTCAGCAGCGACAAGATCCACTGGTCGATAACTTGAACCGGTTTTGGCTTAGTTTTAGGAGGCTTCCAGTTGTAGATGCGTGCATACGTGATAAAGAAGGTGTAGGCATTCCAGAATGGGAGGAGCGCCTGGCGCAGGACTAGTTCGACGCCTGGTTTAGAGAAGGCCAGATCATCCCCTTTCACGGCAGGACTATGCAACATATATAGTCTGATGGCGTCGGCCCCATACTGTTGGATTACTTCGACGGGATCCGGGTAATTTTTCAATCTCTTGGACATCTTGGCACCATCGGCAGCCAGTACCAGGCCGTTAACGATGCAGTTTTTGAATGCCGGCTGATTAAATAACCCTGCCGACAACACTGTCAGCGTGTAGAACCAACCGCGCGTCTGATCAAGCCCTTCAGCGATGAAATCGGCTGGAAAGTTATCATCAAACAGCTGCCGGTTTTCAAACGGATAATGATTTTGTGCATAAGGCATTGATCCCGATTCAAACCAGCAGTCGAATACCTCTGGGATGCGATTAAAAGTCTTTCCATCCTTTTTAAAGGTCAAGTCATCGATGAAATGGCGATGCAAGTCGGTGATCTTTTTACCAGTCAGGTCTTCCAATTCTTTGATGCTGCTGATGACAACGATTTCCCCGTCGTCCGCACGCCAAAGAGGGATGGGTGTTCCCCAGTAGCGGTTGCGGCTGATTGCCCAGTCACGGGCACCTTCGAGCCATTTTCCGAAGCGGCCATACTGGATGTGTTCTGGCGTCCAGTGGATTTTATCGTTTGCGGCCAAGATGCCTTCTTTAATTTTTTCTACCGCCACAAACCAGGTACGGATAGCTTTATAGATCAATGGGGTGTCTGACCGGGGGCAAAATGGATAGCGGTGATGGATCGTCCCCTGATGGATCACTTTACCATCCTGCTTAAGACGACGCGTGATGTCTTTATCGGCATCTTTGACGAACATACCCACATATTCCGGGATTTCAGAAGTGAATAGTCCGTTGTTGTTGACGGGGCAGACCGGAGCGATGCCATAGCGTTGGCTGGCGTAGAAGTCGACTTCACCGAAGGCCGGGGCACTCTGGACAATACCTGTACCTTCCTCAACGGAGACTGTCTCTTCCAGAATGATGCGAAAAGTTGACCCTTCCCTGGAATGGTCGACAAAATAGTCAAACAGCGGAATATAGCGCTTCCCTTCCAGCTCGTCGCCTGGGAAAGACCGTACCACAGTATATTCTGCCGGGTCTTTATAGTAGGCATTGAGCCGTTGGGTCGCTAAAATAAAATGGCGTCTGGAGATATGGTCGATTACTTCTGAATACTCGATGCGCGGCCCAATCATCAGCGCTAAATTTGACACCAGCGTCCAAGGGGTTGTCGTCCAGGCAAGATAGTATGTATTTTCATCGTCGCGCGACTGAAATGCTATCGTCAATGAGGGATCGTCCACTTCCTTATAGTTCTCAGAGGCTTCGAAGTTAGATAAGGGAGTTCCCAGCTTAGCTGAAAAAGGCATCACCTTTAACCCTTCATAGACCAGCCCTTTGTCATATAATTCCTTAAAAACCCACCAGACCGACTCCATAAAAGAGGTGTCCATCGTGCGGTAAGTATGCTTGAAATCGACCCAGCGCCCCATGCGGTTGACGGTCGATTTCCACTCTTCAGTGTAACGGAGAACGATATTACGACACTCTTCATTGAATTTGGCAATCCCGAATTTCTCAATGGCAGGGGCACCGGAAAGGTTGAATGTCTTTTCGATCTCATTCTCGATAGGAAGTCCGTGGCAGTCCCAGCCAAAACGGCGCGGCGCATAAAACCCTTTCATTGTCTTATATCGCAAGACCACATCTTTAATCGTTCCTGCAAGGATATGTCCATAGTGAGGTAGCCCCGTCGCAAAGGGAGGGCCATCATAGAAGGTGAATAACTTATTCATTTTGCGGTTCTCTACCGACTTTTCGAATAAGTTATTATCTTGCCATAACTTTAAAACTTTCTTCTCTCTTTCATCGAAAGATTCCTGGGGTACTTGATCAAACATAATCGTCTCTTTATAATTTAAATTAAATGGACTTCATTGTCCTAGAAACGGCGATTGGAAGGGATGCCAGATGCAATATTTTGATTCAGAAAGCATTGTGATAACGGGTAACTTACCCCTTGGGTATGCTCCATTCTTCTCAACGTGTTATGAACCTAAATCTTGCACCTGGCACCCCCTTCGAATCGCCGTTTCCAGGATTATAGCCGGTTTTGCGGATAAAGGCAAGGAGGGGAAAAGTGAAGGATGAGGGGTGAGAGGTTGAATGTTTTTTCCTCATCCTTCATCCATTTTTCTCCTATTTACTTTTTATTCTCTCTCGAGTATAATACGGATACGGGGGTGTTACGGTTTCGACTCGGAAATGAAAAATTGATTGCATGCAGAGGATGTCGGTTGGCCTCTTTAATCATCCGATAAAACAATAAATGCAAACTCTACAGTTGTGCATGTCAACTTTGCTGATGAAGCACTGAGGGCAGCAGCTTAATAGACCTAACAGTCTATTAGCTCCGATAGCCTGGGATTTGCCAAGGGTCTCAGAATCTATCGTAATTTACTTGGTAAGGATTTAGTCTCGCCGCTTCTAGGTACTAAATCCGAGAATAAATGAAGCAAACCTGTCCTAGTGTTGCATTCTGCATCGGGACTGGCTAATTCAGAATGCTAAGCATGTAGTGGTTAATTCGTAATTTGCCAAGGACGAGAGTTCAATTCTCTCCACCTCCAATTGGTTGGATCTTCCTTATATCCAACCATAGTACAAAACGGCTCACGGACTTCCGTGAGCATTTTTTTACCATCTAATTTTGAGTTCTGAAACACTAAATTCAATAATTGCCGCTTTTCATCCACTTCAGAACTTTCAAAGATTTCTCGTGCCCATGAGGCTAAATTCATCACCATATTCGCTGTGATATAAAAACTTGCGTCTGCTGTCTCATGCCGCTTCATCTCTTCGATAATTTCCATTTGCCGAATCTTGTATTCCTTAACCTTTTCTAGATACAGCCTTTCATCAATGATGCCATCAAGCTTATCGTCATATATCTTGCTGATTCGTTGTTGAATTTTGTCCTGTTCTTTTCTTAATGTTGCTAGACTTTCCTGATGAAATTGAGTTTCTTTAGGATTTTATTAATCTGAGAAAGTGCTAATTTTTCTCCTTTTTTACTCCTCAACCCCATGTGTTCTGCTTCTTTCTGGAGCTTTTGTAAGGAATAATTACCCGTCGCATATAGCTCGAATAATCTTCGAATATAGGGAGCTCTTTCTGGATCCGGGATTATAGTCTTTTCCCCTTTATCGTTAAGGAAATGTATATACCCTGTTGGAGCCAGCCCCATCCAAATTCCATTCCTAGCCGACTGTTCTTTGCTCCTCTTGATATTATCACTAAGTTGAAGAACATAACTCCGTGCAAACATCACCCCCATATCCCACCGCAAAATTTCAGAACTGTTGGACTTTAAATTGAGGATCAATCCTTCGCGCAAGAAATGTATCTCGACTTTTCCTTCTTTCCGCAAATCCTCTAAAATTACAGATTCTTTAAAACTACGTTGAACCCGGTCAATGGTATCGGCCACTAGAGCGAATATCTCTTTGGACTTACGAATTTTTTCAATGATCTTTTCAAATTCCTTTCTGGAGTCCTTGGTCGAAGACTCTGTGATTTTAAACACTTCTTCTATGATGAGTCCTTTTCTTCCGGCATATTCCCTTAGGCGTCTCTCCTGAGCAGGAATGGACTGCCCCTCTTCCTGCGCTAATTTAAAACTATCAGATAGTTTTATTATGTATTGTGTAAAGACGATCAATGCAGAAATTGATATACAAGAGCATATCCTTTGTAAAGACTTAGGCAAGGACGTTCTAGAAAAAATGCAAAAAGAACGGGGTTAGGTTTTTCTTTAGCTCATAAGTGGTTTTTCCTTTCTTAAATGGAAGAGAGAAGTCACTTACTCTTATTACTTCCCTCGAGAACTCCCTATAGAGTTCGTGATTAGAATCTGAACTCAATTGATCAATTTGAATTAAGGAGCGAACTATGATTAGCGCTAGTTACCGTGAAGAAGAAAACTGGATGCACCAACTGATGAATACCTATTGGAGTGGTGTAGAATGGACGAAGGCTGTTGCCGATCACGAAGCGTGGTCTCGACTACTTAGACCACATCTGCATGGACCTGGATCCATTGGAAAAATACTAACCAAAGAACTGTGTACACTTTGTGGTGAAGGCAAACTTGGGGGATTCTTTGCTAGCAGAAAAGAAAAACATGAAGGACTAACCTGGGCTCAGAGCACAGCTTGTGTCAGGTGCGGGCATAAACCCTATTCTAACTCATGCAGCTGCGATATTTGTCGTACGAGTAGACAAAACGCTCGAAAGAAAGAGACTGAACTAAAACGGGAAAGAGAAATTGAAGAAAAGGTCGCAATCGATCATATTATTAGAGAACGAATTGCCACAGTAAATGCTAACTGTTCTAACCTTGAAGATCTTGTGGGGTACGACCAATGGGCAATAGCTCTTGCCATGCTAGAACAATCCACCAGCGAAAATCTCTGGTATATTACCTCTCTTAATTCATCTCCTAACCCATTTGCTCCCAGTCAAGAAATGGCAAGGAAGTCAATCCAAAAGATTATCGACTATATTAAGTTCGCAAATGATCGTCCTCCTTCTGCAAAGATAAACGAAGAAGGACTAAACTGGAATGGACTTACAGAAAACTACTTATTTCATGGCAACCTTGTGAATCCAAAAAAATTCTTATTAGATAATTTAACCGCCTGTTCAAAAAATTGTGCAGACGCTGAGTGTATTGCTTTGGATATTGGTAATTTGATGTTAGAAGAAGCGTTGTCATTCCTTGAATGTACTCGCAACGAATATCACCTACCTCATAATGTTGGTGAAAAAACGATATCTACACTTACCAAACTAATTTTAGAACGCCCCCTCGGACAAGTCTTTTATTTAATCTGGAAAACTTGTAATGATTCAGCTGCCTCCGTACAGAAAAAGACTTATTCTGCTTCTCATGCATCCAATCTCGTTTAACCATTCTATCGACAAGCAACCTTTCATATTCACCATCGGGCTTAAACTGATCATGCAAACTTAAATAAAGCTCATCTAATTCCATTTTTTCATCCTCATCAAAAGGAACTTCTTTGGAGAGAATTCCATGACGAGTGGCATTTTTGCTCACAATTATTTTTCCTTCCACTGACTGAGGTCCAGTAGATTTCATAGCATTCTGTCTATTAGCAATTAATTGTTTTTCAGATGTCATATGACTTCCCTCCTTAATAATTTGTGTCTTGTCCATTTTGATTTCTATGTTCATTTTTTTGCTTTTTTGCAAAAAGACTTCAACTGTCATAACTATACATCAATGCTCTCATTATCTCCACAACAGTCTTTTTCCGGTTCCTCTATTGATAAGCCATTACACAGCCCTTATCCGCCACTATCGCCATTAAGCATATCAATATTTCTGTCTATATGTTTACTTAATACTTGATCTGTCTTCTCTCCCTTTTTTGAATCCACATTTTCAGAAGGCATGATGGCGATAGTGGCGGATGATAAGATTTCAGGTGCGATAGGTTCATAGTTCAATGATTGAAACCTATACTCTTTTGCTTCTGTGGGGCCAGAAATACCACCGCGAAACTCTTTGATGATTCTCCTTTGCACTTTTATATCGTCAAATGCGATCTCATCCATGGATTGACCATTGATCAGTATTTTATAACTTGTCTTAAAACACATTCCAAGCTCCCTGCCTATTGATGTCAAAGCTATTTTTCGAGATTCATCGTCAGATATACACTCCACCTCTTTTAAACCAGGAATCGGGAATTCGGAATCTTCGATTTGTTCTAGAATCATGGCTGTTCTCAACCAATTATTTCGTCTCGTTTTTAAAATTAGAAGTGCGATACTTCTAATCCAATTCAATTGTTTGTGAATCATCCTCTTTTGTGTTTCTTTATGCTCAGCCATTAAAGAAGGCATTCCAAAGAGATTTTGTACTATCCAATCAAGAGATTGTGCCCACTTACGGAAATCATGCCTACTTTCACTTGTTTGAGGACGCCCACGAATAACCCACTCGTTAACAATCGAGGCAATGGCACCAAAATATAGTGAACAGTTACCTTTAACATGCTCCATAAGGTCTCCTTCAGGAAAAGTCCTAAATTTATATTCGATATCCTGTTTGCGCAATTGCAAAGAACAACTTCGATTAGCTAAGTCTTGGGTCATCTCACATTGATTGCTTGTTAGAAATAAAACAAGCCGAGTGGGGTCGATGTCGATGGGAGGCATAAAAGGAACACGTGCCATATAATGATCTTCTGTCAACAAGGATTCCAATGCGGGTGAATCGATTTTCCCTCTGATATTATCAAAAGAAATAAAGGAATCGCCTTTAATTAAACGCATGTTCAAGGATTCTTCGATTCCACCAATACCCTTGCGTTGAGTAATTGCACGGGGCTTATGTCCATAAATTGCTGCGATTATCTTGACAAAGTACCCTTTTCCTGTTTGAGACTCATCCGCCTCAACCACCATAAGAGGGGCACGATCACGAATGATCTGAGCGTGTGCACAATTTAAAATTGCAGGTTCCATTCCTTTTGACCCATTCCTAACCACCTGAGCGAACGACTCCATTTCAGAAGCTAACTGGGCTGGTTTAATAGGATTTAAACAGCGTTCAGCTTGGTTCTCGTTGGCAACCTCTACCAAGACCCCTCCCCTTAGAAAGAAGCGATTAGTTTGGTTCAGTAGTCGCCCTGCCATTCGAGCTGTTTCCTGAATGGATTGTGCACCCCCTGGAATGATCAATTGAGCTTTCTGAATATTGCCAGAATCTTTTTTACTTGCTTTCATTAATTCATATTGAGGGGTTTTCCCAACGAGCAACTTAAGTTCTTGAATCGTGTGCCCTTTGGCTAACCAATCAGTCACATCCGCCCCATGATTTTGTGAGAATTCGAGCCCTGGAAGCGGGACAATCTTGAGTGATTCTACCTTTCCATAAAGTTCTCGGAGTATAGCGTCTCTTCTGCCATGACCTGCAACATCTTCATCATAAAACAACACAATATGCGCTCTTTTTAGACAGTCTGTATATTGTTGCCGCCATGGTCCAGCAGCACCTTCTGAATTTGTGGTCGATGTCAGACCACCTTGTCGTAGCCTATCAGAGTCTTTCTCACCTTCAACAAGATAAATCTCCTCCCCTTTTCTCTTTGCTTCTAGCAATTCAGGTAAACGATATAAAATCCTTTCAACGCCCTCCATATTTTTAACCCACAATCCTGACCAATTGATATACAAGAGCATATCCTTTGTAAAGACTTAGGCAAGGACGTTCTAGAAAAAATGCAAAAAGAACTGGGTTAGGTTTTTCTTTAGCTCATAAGTGGTTTTTCCTTTCTTAAACAGACGATTCCACCCCCCTTTCGCTTACACTTTCAAATGTGACTACGCTTACACTTCGTACTGATTTTTGAATTCTACAATCAAACTACGATTGCCCCACCACAGTACTTTATTTTTTCCTTCCGCGGTTAATTTCTGGTATACCTCGACGAGATTCTTTTCTACAGGGTCGCCACAATCCAGGAATGTTAGTACGAGGTTTTGATTCGAATCCTGTCGAATTGTGCAATTTCTTTTTTCAAATAACAGCTGACGCATTGTCGTGAGCGTTGTTTTATTTCCATCGTTTTTTTTGTAATGCGGACCGCCTAATTTCTTCAGAAAGTACTCGTACACCAGCCTAGCCGCCATGACACAATAAAACTCGAACTCTACTTTTTCAGGATCGTGGCCAAAGATTTCGTCAACGAAGTAGCTCTTTATTAGATCTTTGATCCCGTTCTCAATCGTCCACCTGTGAGGATATTTTCTTAGGATGTCTTCGCCCATCTGGGCGATGTTTGTTGTGCCGAAACAACGTATAGCTTCTTTGGTGCTTGAGTTCCTCAGGATCACAATTTTCATCTTTAATCCTGTTTTAGGCAAAGTGGCGTCGATAGTTTTTCTTTCGTCCATTGCATCGTGGATTTCCCAACCCACATTAGTTTGTAGAGCAAGTTCGATTTATTCTGATCAGGATCAAGAAGCACTCATTGATAGGACCAAGCTTTGCTTGACGCTTTCCTGGGCCATTCCAACTGCTTGTGTCTGCGGCAAGATCGTATGGGACACATGGCAGACGAAGAGAAAGATCAATAAAATGTGCAATGATGTCGAAGGTACATTGGCAAATATGCTCTCTGTACAATCGGAAGCAATCGTCCCTAGAACCTATTTTGTGTCTTGGACCAAGGTCGACATCAGAAGTGATATTATAAAGTCTGTTTTGTTGGAGATCTCTCCCCAGACCAGAGTGCAGGTAGTAAAAAGTCTTTTCGCTAAAAGCTTGTAAGACCACAAAAAGGGACTGATGGGACCGATGGGACGAATGGGACAAATAGGGCGATTTTATGTCCCATATATCCCTGTCCCATTCGTCCCGTTCGTCCCGTTCGTCCCATAAGTCCCATTCGTCCCATAAGTCCTATAAGTCCCTTTCTCTGAAAGGAAACTTTAATAGCTATGTGAATCTAGTTTTACTTTCCCTCTAAAGATGTAATAGACGGCCGTGGTGTAAGAAATCACAAGCGGCATGCCGATCATAGCAAATATAAATAGGATTTCCAACGTCTTTTCTGAAGAAGCTGAATTGAAGATGGTTAAACTAAATGCAGGATCATTGATCGCCCGGATGACATTAGGATAGGTTCCGATGGCATACAGTCCCAATAAACAAACAATATTGAGGCATGAGCTGATAAATGCCCTGGCATCGCGTCCCAGATAGATTTCACGTGGAATATTAGCCACTACAAGCAGATTAACAATCGCCAATATAAAAAAGAGAGGACGATCATGGAATGCCTGAACCATATGGGGCATATAGATCAATGTCGCCATCGTCGTCACGAGATACATAATGATGAAAAAGATGATGCAGGGATTAGTCCGCCGGCGCATCTTCTCATGAAAATCCCCTTCCGTCTTCATCAAAATGTAGATCGATCCGTGCATTAAAAATAGCGATACCATCATGACACCGACGAGCAGGGCGTAAGGATGAAACAGGTCTGCCATTGTCCCATTGAATTCTTTGTATTGGTCTATAGGGATTCCCTTAATAAGATTGCCGACAATCAAACCCAAAATAAAACTGATTATGAAACTTCCCAAACTAAAGACAATGTCCCAAGTCCAGCGCCACCAAGCACCGGGCTGTTTGCTACGGAATTCGATGGCGACTGCACGGAAGATCAATCCATTCAGTAAAGCCATCACAGGGATGTAAAAGCCCGACAGCATGGTCGCATAGATATCAGGAAAGCCTGCGAAGAGGGCTCCGCCGGCCGTTACGAACCAGACTTCATTGCCATCCCAGACCGGACCGATGGAATTGAGCATCAGCCTCCTCTCCTCGTCTTTTTTGGAGAACAGGTGGAGCATGCCGACGCCAAGGTCGAATCCATCGAGGATGCCGTAGCCGGTCAGCAGGAAGACAAAAATGGTAAACCAGCCAAATTCTAAATAATCTGTGGGAATCATGGATTATCCTTCACAAGGTTTTCCAGAGCATGATAGGGAGTCGATTCATCTTCGCCGTCTTCCGGACCATGTTTAATTTTTTCATTCAAAAGATAGACAAAAAGGAAAAAGAGAAAAAGATAGAGCACGCCAAACATGATGATCGACCCTAAAACCTGATTGGCAGTGACTGCTTTGGAAAGTCCTTCTGAAATACGCAGCTGGCCATAAACGATCCATGGATAGCGACCCGATTCAGCGCAGTACCAGCCGATCTCATTGGCAATCTGCGGCGCGATAGCCGAGAAAGCCAGGACCCGTAATATCCATTTATGGTTGAATAAAGTATCTCGATACCACAAGATGAGGCCGATAATGGACATAAGGAACATGAAGGCCCACATTAAAATCATCATGCGAAAAGCATTAAAAAGAGCCGAGACATTAGGCCAGTCTTCTTTTGGAACTTGATCTAATCCTTTAATTTCCGCGTTCATATCGTTAAATGAAAGAAAACTGAGTAGCTTGGGGATTTGGACTGCGTAGTTTAGCTTTTCCTCTTTTGGGTTGACCACTCCGAAAATTGTCAATGGTACGCCGCTTTGTGTTTTATACAGGGCTTCAAAAGCTGCCAGCTTAGAAGGCTGATACTTTGCAACAACTTTACCGCTGGCATCCCCTGAAATAGCTTGAAGGACACATGTGAAGAACCCTAACCATAGTCCGATCTTCATTGAGATCCCGGAAAATTCATAATGTCTTTTCTTCAGCATGTAATATGCAGCGACGCTGATGACTAAAAAGGCACCTGCCAGCCAGCAGCCTAAAATGACATGGCCTAAACGGACCATGGAAGATGGATTAAAGACCATTCCCCAGAAGTCGATGATTTCAGCGCGGGCATTCAATCCCTCGCCTACAACATGATAACCGGCCGGCGTTTGCATCCATGAGTTGGCGACGACAATCCAGATGGCACTAAAGTGGGCGCCCAAACAGACCATGACGGTGGACAGAAAGTGGAGCTTGCGGCCCACCTTATTCCATCCGAAGATGAGGATGGCGAGGAAGCCTGACTCCAGAAAAAAAGCAAAGACTCCCTCTGCTGCCAGAGCACTGCCGAAGACATCACCGACATATCTCGAATAGGTGGCCCAGTTGGTCCCAAATTCGAATTCCATCACTATGCCTGTAGCGACGCCAATCGCGAAAGTGAGGGCAAAAACTTTTGTCCAAAACTGAGCCGTTTGTAAATAAATAGGCTTATTTGTTTTGAGATAGATAGCCTCGATGATCACCATAATGAGTCCCAGTCCGATGCTAAGCACCGGAAAGATATAATGAAACATGATGGTCAGGGCAAACTGTAACCTGGCAAGAATTAATACGTCCATGCGACCTATATATCAAACAAAATAGTTTAAGTAAAAATAAAACCTTTAAAATATCTAACACCTACTCCTAATTGCTGGTGCTGCTAAGTCTGTATTTACAGAAATGTACAAATTTGTTATATTACAGAAAAGGGAGGCGTTATTTATGACTGCTCATTATGACCTTGCACGGATGACAATAGATATGCCTAGCGAAGAGCATAAAAAACTTAAAGCGATGGCGGCATTTTTCGGTATTTCCTTAAAAGACCTTGTACTTAGTTGTTTGAGAGATCATCTATTAAATGAACCTAATGAGGAAACTCTACAATCTTTTAAGAAAACTGATGAGGGAAAAGGCTTAATTCGATGCGAAGATTTTAACAATTTCATTGAAAAGTTAGGTCTTAAATAATGTTGCGGATCTCATACAGGACCAAATTTTAAAAAGAGCTTTCGTTGCAAGAAAAAAGTGGTAAGGATCTCCAAAAGTTTTTAGATATAGCCGAAAAACTTGCAAATGAAGAATCGCTAGATTCAAAACATCATAACCACAAATTGACAGGGAAAGGTTTCAAAGATAGATGGGATTGCCATATAGAACCCGATTGACTCCTTGTCTATTTCACAACAAAGAATGAGATCATTTTTGAAAGAACTGGGTCTCATTCTGATCTTTTTAAGTAACAGTATTACTTTTTATTGTTGCTTAGAATAGGCAAAATATAGAGAATCTACACAAAAAATAAAAAGACAATTATGTGGTTATTTCAAGTAATTATTCCTGGTTTGGAGATCGCGATTATAGCATTCGCGGTCTACTACCTCCTGTCGTTTTTTTGGAATACCCGGGCCATGGACTTAGTCTACGGAAGTCTGGCCTTCCTCGCCTTTTTCGCTTTCTCGAAGTGGTTTAATCTGCCGGTTCTGGAGAAATTGATGCTTTATGTCGTCAACGTCGCCGTGATAGCTTTACTGATCATCTTCCAGCCGGAGCTCCGTTTAGCCCTTTCCAAGCTTAGCCTCAAGAATAAGAAATACCGCGAAGTGACTGAATTTGATAAGTTTTTGGAGAGCATCACCCAGTCAATCTATCGCTTATCTGAAAGGCGCATCGGTGCCTTGGTCGTCATGGAAAACCAGGACTCCCTGGAAGATCTCGCCAATAAAGCGGTCAGGATAGACGCACAGTTTTCTCCAGAACTCCTGGAGTCAATTTTCATCACCACGACACCCCTGCATGATGGCGCCGTCATCATCCGCAGCACTACAATCATCTCAGCAGCGACCATCCTCCCCCTCGCTGACGATAGCACCCATCTGTCGAAGTCAATGGGGACACGCCACCGGGCAGGCTTAGGAATCAGTCAAGTCACTGACGCCCTAGTGATCGTTGTATCCGAGGAAACAGGAAAAGTCTCCATAGCTCGCGACGGCATTATGACGCGCGGGGTCAAAGTCGACCGTTTTAAAGGCATCCTTAGAAGTGTTTTCAGTCCGCCTAAATCAGCCATGCCTACCGGCCTAAACTTTTGGGAGCAGTTGAATTTATGGAGTCGTTAATCTCCCGCCTTTTCTTTTATCAGTGGCAGCGCAAACTCCTCGCCTTGATTGTCGCTATCGTCATTTGGGTCTTCGTCAGCCACTCAATCACGTCGACCATCACGATTCCATCTGTACCGATCCGTGTCATCAACCTGCCGGCAGATAAAACAATTATAGGCATCCTTCCTAATGGATTTTTGGCCAAGAGAGCTACTCTGACTATCAGTGGAACTAAGGATGTGATCGAACAACTAGAACCGGGTGATTTAGAGGTTCTTTTAGACGTGTCCAATCTTCCCAATGAAGGTATTGTACAGATCACAAAAAAAAATCTGGTCAGTTTAAATCCTGATATCAACCTTTCCAAGCATGTAACCAGTGTCTCTCATCCCGAGATCATGATTAAGATGAGCCCACTTATCACAGAGAACATCCCGATCAATATTCATAAGCCTATCGGGGAGGTACCACATGGCTATGAATACCTAGATATCTGGCCTATTGTCCTGACCCAAACAGTGACGGGACCCCAGGAAGAAGTTTTGAAGCTGAAAGATAAAGGACTGGATTTAACTTTTAATCTGAGTGAATTATCAGAAGAACAGCTGAAGGCATTGCCCCCGACCGGCAATCATGAAGACGAGATCAGTTTCATCGTGCCGGAGAAATGGAAGAAAATCTCTATCCCCTATTTAACGCACGGAACCGAGTCTCTGAATGATCCCGAAGCCAAATTTTTGCAGATCAATTTCCTCAAGCAGCAGTATATCCCGATTGAATCGGTCGTCCCCATCCATATTTTTTATACACTCAAGTATAGTGCTACCATCAATCCCAATACCTACGCACTGGCTGCTAATAACTTCGTTGCCATAAAAAATTACATCCCTACTTTGACCACTCAATTATACGCGTATCATGTAAGTAAACTCTTTGTCGAAATCGTCAAGGACAATATCGAATTGCAAATTGTGACCGTGCCTAAAAAAGAGAGGGAACGCCTTCAGTGGGATATTGGATTCATCGATGACACCCACCTTGAAGACGCCTATGTTGCCTACTTACTCAGTACCGCAAAGAATACTCTAGGTAGCTCCAAGGGAATCTTGGAAGAAAGGGAGAAGCATTTTAGGATACGCTTTAGGGAATATAAACACCGCTTTGCCCTCTATCTAAATCCCCAAAATCCTCTCCAGATCGAAGCTAGTCTAGAAGGAAATAAAATTCAGGTCTACGTCCCCAACGGTATCTCACAACCTCAAGCCAAAGAACCGTATGCCGGCTGAACGCTACTTCATTGAAGAAAAGCTCGCATCTGATCAATTTATCACACTCAAAGATTCTGAATTTCACCATCTCGTCCATGTAATGCGGACCCGCAAAGGAGAACGGGTAGAGCTGATCAACGGAAATGGTACTTTAGCGTTGGCAACTTTGGAAGAAGTCGCAAGAGACAAAGCTACGTTGCTCATTAACAATGTGCAAGAACACACTAAACAACCAAGCCGCCTTATCCTTGCTCAGGCACTGCCAAAACAGAACAGGCTCGATTTTATCCTGGAAAAAGGGACTGAGTTAGGGGTTGATGAATTTTGGCTTTTTCCGGGAGATACCAGCGTAAAGAAAGAAGTCTATCCCAATCAGCTAGAAAGAAACCGCGTAGTAACAATTGCAGCCACGAAGCAATGTGGCAGGCTTTTCGTTCCAGATATCAAAATTTGTGATTCGATTGAAAAATGGAAGCCATTTGCAACAACGGCATTCTATGGGGATGTCGATCCGGCTGCCAGACTTCTTAGGGATGCATGGCATAATGTCAAATTACCGGTCATTTTCGTCACCGGTCCCGAAAGCGGCTTTACTGGTGGTGAAGTTGATCATCTGAAAAAGTTGGGTGCACAAGGCGTGAAATTGCACGACAATATTCTGCGGACAGACACGGCTTCTTTAGCAGCAGTGGCGCTGATTTACAATTTGTTGATGCAGGAGTGAGCCCAATTTCAACGCAAAGATGCAAAGACCCCGCGCAGGATGTCG
>Ga0207010_1035_pt1 | contig 34520 bp, 34 predicted proteins | sample Alteio_BWMinCont_82_FD_153465 | JGI IMG/M metagenome (GOLD analysis project Ga0207010, IMG submission 153465) | Enriched cells from forest soil in Barre Woods Harvard Forest LTER site, Petersham, Massachusetts, United States -... | ecosystem: Environmental > Terrestrial > Soil > Temperate forest >...
CAGTCTTATTTAGTATAGGCATGGGATATGTGCCAGGGATTTTATTACATCATCTTGAATCTCATGTTGCCACTTTAAGCCATCCCGCATGGGGGAAAAGAAATGCTATTATTGTCTTAGGCGCAGGCACAGTTGTTGCCAAACATCATTGCATCAAACCTACTTTTATTTCTTATTCCAGAATGCTAGAAGCTGCAAAGCTGTATTTTTCTTGCAAAAAAAGTAGTGATACTTGCATTATTATTCCAAGTGGCGGCGATCCAGCACATCATGGAGAATCAGAAGCAGAGACTATACAAACCGAACTCTTAGCGCTGAATGTTGCCCCACAAGATATTATTATTGAACCCAATAGCAATAATACTTTTCAAAATGCAGAAAATACTTACGCTATTTTAAAAACACATTTATTTGATTCGCTGATTTTAGTCACATCTGGTATTCACATGAGACGTTCGCTACTGTATTTTTCTTTTTTTGCTATCAACCCGCAACCTGCGCCTTCTGATTATATGACAGCGATTAATTCTATCGTTCCTTTAGGCTATAATTTTGCGCTGTTTGATTTTACGATGCATGAATATGTTGGAATGGCTCGGTTTTATGTTTATAATTTTTTTGGCTGGAATAAAAAACCTGCCTAATGCATAATAGATTTATGCGTTATGAAGGATGATTATGCATAATATCCACGAAATAATAGGAATCATCGCTGGCATATTGGCTATTTCTGGTTATATTCCCTACGTTATTAGCATCCTGAAAGGAAAAACTCGCCCAGATCGTGCCACTTGGTTTATCTGGAGCATTGTCGGTGGCTTGCTGGCTTTTTCTTATTTAGCAACAGGTGATCCTAAAGCCATTTGGCTGCCCTTAGGTTATTTTTTCGGCCCATTTATTACTTTTATATTATCTATTTTTTATGGTTATTCAAAATGGAGCCGGCTAGATACTATTTGTGTCGCAGTGACATTTTTTAGCGTCATACCCTGGATTTTATCTAAAAATGCAGAATTAACACTGATTATTAATGTTATTTTAGATGCAACGGGTGCTATTCCAACTTTAGTTAAAACATATCGTGAACCAGACACAGAAGATTTAACGGCTTGGATTATTTTTGCAATAGCTAATACCCTGCAATTATTTGCTATTACTGAATGGAATAATATTTCAGTGTCTTATCCTGTCTATCTCTTTTTCTTAGCAGGCGGCATGGTTCTGTTAATTTTACGCGGAAAAATCAATCAACCAAAAGTAAAAGTATAAATTTCTAATCCCGGCACTAAGACTTCTAATTGCAAAGTTTTATTCATAACCTCTGGCAATTCGACAGCTTGATAAAGCGTATGCGCATTCACCGTCAAACTGCTTTTCCCTTCTATAGGCGCGCCATCTAATAATAATTTTACAACAATTGGAAAACCCGTTTTATTCCCCATAACAATAAATACTTTTTGTGCATTAAAATGAATTTTTATCATGGCATTTTTAGCCATTGCAGTTATTTTATCTGCAGAGATTAACCAATCGCCTTGTAATGCCCAATGATCTGTTCCTAAAGAAGTAGGATAAGAATAATGCGTAACTAAATCCTGCCTCACCGCTTCATTGCTTTGAAAGCGATCCATGCGAGCAAAGCCTAAATAAGTTTCAGGCGTTAAATTAGCAGCTTCAGGCGACCCGCCAAAATCAGCCATTTTTTCCGCATTATTTATTCCTAGTAAATAACGAATATTATTTTCTGTTATATCATAATTCCCTTCACCAAAATGTTGGTAGACTACATAGCCTTTTTGGTTAATTAAATAATGTGCCGGCCAATAACTATTTCGATAATTAAGCCAAGTACGAAAATTATTATCCAATCCCACTGGATAATGAATACCATACCGTTTCACCGCTTCTTCAACATTATTTAAATCATGTTCAAATTGAAATTCAGGAGAATGGATCCCAATAATTTCTAATCCTTTATCATGATATTTAGCATACCAATTATTTAAATACGGAATCACCCGCACGCAATTAATGCAAGAATACGTCCAAAAATCAATTAGCACAACTTTGCCTTTTAATTCTGGTAATGTCAGCGGATTTGAATTAATCCATGCATCTATTCCTTCAATAGCAGGTGCAGGATAAGGATTTAATACGCCATCGACTATGTTATTTTGTTGCGTATTACTTGAAAAATTAGTAGATGCACCGATTGCACCTTCATTTAAAATAAGATAAGCCACAGCAAAAATAATAATGATTCCTAATATTTTTCGAAACAACATGGCATGAGTTTTAAAAAAACCAACTCGATTCATAATCGTTCTCCCAAATAAAGCAATTAAGAGCATCGGAACACCTGCCCCTATCCCAAAAGCTAATAAAGTTAAAAAACTAACAAGAGAAGTTTGCTGCAAAACTGTTTGCACAATAACAGCTGCCAAAATAGGTCCGGCACAAGGTGTCCAAATAAGCCCCACCAATCCGCCAAATAAAATACCACTTAGAAACCCACCTTGAGGGTTATTCGCAGATTGCCAAGAAGCACCTGTCGCTGTTAATTTTGTCGTCAAAAGATTAAATTTTTCTGTCAAATAAGTAGACACCATCATGATGCCCAATAATAACAAAATCCCGTAAGAAATATCTCGCACCATATCTAAATTAACATCAGTATATTCAATTAATTTGCGTGAAAAAAAAGTTAAAATAGCAAAAGTCAGCACAAATCCAACAATAATCCCCATGGGACGCTTTTTACTTCCCTGTAATGACCCAGATAAAATAATCGGTAAAATAGGTAAAATGCAGGGTGAAATAATAAGCGCAAACCCTTCAAGAAAAGCAAGTCCGATATAAAGCACATCCGTTGGCATCTTTTTTTAATCCCTTAAAATAAAATTAAGTTCATTTGAGTATATCGCAAAACATTCTTGATTTCATAGACTATGAAACTTACACTTTGCTTCTAAATCCATAGGAGAAAAGCAAATGACATACGAATTACCTAAATTGCCTTATGCACTCGACGCACTACAACCGATTATTTCAAAAGAAACTTTAGAATATCATTATGGAAAACACCATCAAGCTTATGTCAATAATTTAAACAACTTAATCAAAGACACAGAATTTGCCAACACCACTCTTGAAGAAATTATTTTAAAATCTACTGGCGGTATTTTTAACAATGCGGCACAAGTTTGGAATCATACTTTTTATTGGAATTGTTTAACACCTAACAGCCCCAAAGAACCCAGCGGAAAATTAGCAGATACTATTATTAAAACATTTGGTTCATTTGAAGAATTTAAAAAGAAATTCAGTCAAACAGCCATTACAACATTTGGTTCAGGCTGGGCATGGCTTGCGAAAAATGCAAATGGAACACTTGAAATTTTAAGTACTAGCAATGCAGATTTACCCATGAAGCATGATAAACAAGCTTTATTAACTTGCGATGTTTGGGAACATGCTTATTATATAGATTATCGCAATATGCGCCCAACTTATGTCGAAAAATTTTGGGAAATTGTGAATTGGGATTTTGTCACCAAACAATTCGCAGGCTAAAATGTAGGGTGGACAAAGCGCAGCGTGCCCACCCATTCGTTTTTTTAACCATAAAATGGTGGGCACGCTGCGCTTTGCCCACCCTACATTTATCAGCTTGCAGCCTTACTAATTGCATGACCACCTGCTTGAATGTCTTCTCCTGCACCTTTCACTGTGTTACACCCACTTAGCGCCATGCCAAGTAATAATACCGCCATCAAACTATAAAGTGCCTTTTTCATAACGATTCCTCCATTAGATTTTATTAATTAATAGTTAGTAGTCGATGAACCCGTTGCTGCAGGCATAGTGGTAGTTGTTGTATTAGTAGGTGTTGTTGTCGTTGCTGTCGGTGCAGTAGTAGATGTAGTATTATTAGTCGTACTAGGTGTTACTGTTGAAGTACTACCCGTAGCAGTGCTAGACACTGGTTTTTTAACAGGCTTTTTTGTAGTAGTAGTTTTTTTAGTCGATTTTGCTTTATGTGTGGTATTTTGCGAAGAACCACCCCCCGCGACTTTTGTAATCGCCTTACCACCTGCCTGTATATCTTCCCCCATTCCCTGCACTGTATTACATCCACTTAAAAAAGCCAGAATGGTAAAAAATAATGCAAAATTTGCAAGAATGCTCTTAAAATAAGTCGTCATGGAAGCTCTCCTTCAAATAGCGTCAAAATATTCAGCTTTTATTTTAACATTGATGAAGAGGGGAAAGTGATATTTATTGGATAAAATGATTATAATTTAATCAATTAATTATAATAAAAATTAGATAATAAAAAATCATGAAGAGTCAAACCTCGCATGCGTTTAGCGGTAAAGTGCGCTTGATTAATCACTTGCAACTGTTGATCGCCTAAAATTTGTTTTGCAAACCAAGAGAAACTAGTTGCCTGTTCACGACCAGATTTAACTTCTATCCAAAGCTTTTGCTTAGGCATAACAAAATCTACCTCATGTTTGTCAGTTTGCCAAAAATTCAAGATATCAAGATCAACATTAGCAATGCACGATTGACGCCAAATTTCTTGCGCCACAACCCATTCTAATATAGATGCAAATGTGGTGGCAGGGAGCGCCTTTAATTCCTCAATAGAGCGAGGTTTTAATGGATGCATACATAAAGCAAAAAATACATTAATAAAATGATATTTACATTCTTTACGGAAAATAGAGATTTTTTTACTTATATCGTAGGGATAAGCAGGCAATAATATCATTAAATCCGCAAGTAACTCTGTATAGGCTTTTGCTAATGTGTTATTGGCTAAACCACTCTCGCGAGCTAATTTTGACTGACCAACGGGATTGGGTGCAAATTTATAAAGAGCGCCCAAAACAGCCATAAGATTTGCTCTAGATCTACCGCTTTGCGAAAATTCACCATATACCCAGTCGCTGACTGTATTAATGACATATTCTGCAATGCTGCCGTGTACAGCTAATGAGTTAGCACCAATAGCTGATCCGCCTGATAAAATATAGGCATATAAAATATCCGCACCAAAAGTATTACTGCATTTATTACAAAATTCTTGATATGAAATAGGCGTAAAAATATAATTATTTCGGTTCAACTTGCCTTTTCTACCAGGCAATCTTTCAAAGCCACGACGCAGATCAGTTGCTTTAGAACCTGTCGTAATCAGTAAGATATCTGCTAATTCTCCTGCATCTGCAAGGCGCTTAATGACACGTTGCCAGTCATTGATTGCAGTAATTTCATCAATAAAAATACGTTTAATTTTTACATGATCAGGAAATAAATTAATGATTGTAATGAGAGCATCCAGTAGTGCTGCATGATTTAAAATTTCATCACCGTTAAGATACAATGCGCTGCCAGCGCCAAATTTTTCGATAGTTATTTTAATTTGTTGCTCAAGCCAAGTACTTTTACCATATTGTCTGGGACCACGAATCACTATAATTCCTGGCTCTGCTGGCAAGACTGGTAAGCCAAAATCTTGGTTAAATAAAAATGGTAGGGAAGGCAGCTCGTCTAAATGCGGCAAGACACCTTTCGCTTGTATGTCACCCTTTAAAAGATGCTGATTAATTTCTAGGCTATTCATTTTATTGTCTTTTATAAAAATATAATGGCTATGATATATCAAACGTTACAAAGGTTAGTATACCCAACGTTCATAACGTTTGCAATGCGTTTTCCGTTGGTCATTTTTTTCAGCATCATCAAAGATTTAGAAAAATTTAAAATGACTAGCGCATCTAAATAAAATCTTGACTACTCAATAAACATGAATACAATAATCTTTTTACTTTTAATGAGATATGTCACATGCAAATCCAGTTACACACAAAAAAACTTTTACTAGGATTACTTTTTTTAGGAATCAATATCGCTCATGCAGAATCTCCAGGTGGCGTGAGCATTACGTTAAACGATCCAGATAACTTATGTCATTCTCAAGGTGTCACTATTAATTATGATTATTATGCTAAATCAACGACTGGCGAAAAACCACTAGATGGACGCGATCAGATATTTAATATGGTTCCAGGAAATGAGACTGCTATTTATCTTCCAACAAATTATCGTTACGGATACTTCTCCTTGAATGGACTGCATCATGCTTGCGATAGTCGCAGCTATGTGCAAGGAGGAAGTTGTGAAAATAATTTAGCAAAAGATTTCTATGGAAATCATGTGAAAGGAAATAATATTAAAATTAAAGCAACGGTAGAAAAGGCAGATTTTAATAACACGCCAGATGCAGGCTACACGTTAAGTTGTGTCGTTACAATCGCTCCTCCAGTCTAAATTAAATGTGTTCTTTCTCTGCTCGTTCTTATCATAAACGAGCAGTAGAAAACTTCTTCGTCAGACCAACCGGTGCTCCTTGTTGCAAAAGGCTATTTTAAATTTTCGTTATTTTTTCTAAAAATTGAATGCGCGCTTGCATCTCATCTATTTGCTCTAGTAAATCACAAGCAAGAATTGCGCCTGATAAATTGACTTCTAAATCTTCTTGTAAATGCAACACCCGTTGAATACGATGCAAGTGCTGTACTTCAAATCGCCAGCTTTCTTGACTCACTCCCTTAGGTTCAATTGCACCATACTCTAATAATTCAAATAAAAAATCATGGGTAATGTGACAAGCTTGGCAGATTTCCTCAAGACTTAATTCGGGATCCGTTTCAACTATGATGATTTCGGCCATCGAATGACTTCCCTTTTTTAAATTTTAAAATTTCTAAATTTTAAGAAAACAAATGTGCTCGCGGATCAAATGGCAAATCTTTCGCCATTTTTTCATATAAACCACGTGCTGCATCTGTTTTTGCAGGCGGCGTTAAAATTTGCAGTAAAATATATTGATCACCTGCTGCAGACTTTCCGGGTAATCCACGTCCTTTTAAACGTAATGTTTGACCCGTTTGCGCACCTGCTGCTATTTTTAAGTCAACCGAACCACCCAATGTCGGTACTGTTATTTTTGCGCCTAATGCCGCCTCCCAAGGTGTAATCGGTAAAGTCAAATACACATTTTTTGCCTGCAAAGTGAAAAAAGGATGCGGTTCAATCTCAATTTCAAGAAATAAATCACCATTGGCTGCACCATGAGCGCCTTTTGCTCCTTGATTGCTTAGGCGTAATTGTTGCCCGGAAATAATACCTGCAGGAATTGTGATTTTCAAAGTGCGCGTCACTTCACGAATTTGACCCTGCGCATCGATTTCTGGCACTTTGAAATAAATGGTCTTGCTCCCACCCTGAAAAGCTTCGCTCAAAGTAATACGAATTTTAGCGTGTTCATCTTGTCCACGCTGCGGTCTGATCGGTCTTGGCCGATGTTGTCCACCTTGTTGATGCGTGGCTCTACCAAAAATAGCTTCAAAAAAATCACTAAATCCACCCCCCCCTTCACCTTGATTCTCTTCGGTAAATACCGATCCATTGACATCACCAAAGCCTTGCCAACCCGGCGGGGCACGAAATTCTTGACCGCTTTTCCATTGACTGCCTAATTGATCGTAGGCAGCACGTTTTTTGGTATCTTTTAAAACTTCATAGGCTTCTTGCACTTCTTTGAAATGTTCTTCCGCATTAGCTTCTTTGCTAACATCAGGATGATATTTTCGAGCTAATTTTCGATAAGCACGCTTAATATCATCCGATTTTGCATCACGAGCAACGCCTAAAACATCGTAATAATCTTTATATTTCGTGTGTTCCATGTAATATCTAAAAACCTTTATTCAGGCAATCTCACCACTAACACATCACAATTTGCACCATGCAACACAGCATTGGCGGTTGACCCCAATAACAAGGATAACCCGTGACGACCATGACTGCCGACTATAATTAAATCAGCGCCGATTTCAGCAGCCACTCCATGAATTTTAGATTTAGTGGGCCCCACTTCTATGCGCTGATTTTGTTTATCAACGCCTAATTTATCGCATAATTTACCTAGAGTTGCTCTTGCTTCTTCTATTAATTGCCCTTCGATATCTTCAATCCCTAAATAAGCATAACTATATCCTGGCATCGGCTCAACAACATGCACCACAGTCAACTTTGCATGCGTCAGTTCTTTGACAGCAAGTACTTTATTGGTTAAATAATCTGTTTCTTCTGACAAATCAGTTGCGTAAAGAATATGTTTATACATAATGATAATCCTTCCATAATTAAACCGTCACATTCGCCTTTAAAAAAACTAATTTACCTTGTTTTAAATCAATATGAATGACATCCCCCGCCACAAATTGTCCGCCTAATATCGCTGCAGCCAAAGGATTTTCTATATATTGTTGAATAGCACGTTTTAAAGGTCTTGCCCCATAAACAGGATCATAACCCGTTGCTGCTAAATAGTCCAACCCTTCGTCTGTGATTGTTAAACCAAAATCTCTTTCGCTTAAACGAGTTTTTAAACGATTTATTTGAATACTCGCAATCGATTTAATTTGTTCTTCATCCAGCGCATGGAACACAACGGTTTCATCAATACGATTGATAAATTCTGGGCGAAAGTGCCGCCCAACCTCTTCTAAAACCGCTTTTTTCATCGCAAAAAAATCACCTGTTTTAGAAATCTCTTGAATCAACTCTGATCCTAAATTAGAAGTCATCACAATCACCGTATTACGAAAATCAACCGTTCGACCATGACTATCTGTTAAACGGCCATCATCTAAAACTTGTAATAAAATATTGAAAACATCGTGATGGGCTTTTTCTATTTCATCCAACAAAATAACAGAATAAGGTTTGCGACGCACAAGCTCGGTTAAATAGCCACCTTCTTCATAACCAACATAACCAGGCGGTGCGCCCACCAAACGTGCTACAGCATGTTTTTCCATAAATTCTGACATATCAATGCGTACCATCGCCTCTTCTGTATCAAATAAAAAACTAGCAAGCGCCTTACATAATTCAGTTTTACCAACACCTGTGGGTCCTAGAAATAAAAACGAACCAATTGGGCGATTAGGATCGGATAATCCAGCACGTGAGCGACGAATCGCATCAGAGACTGCTTTGACTGCATAACTTTGGCCAATAATACGCTGATGTAACACTTCTTCTAAATGTAATAATTTTTCTTTTTCACTTTCCATCATTTTAGAAACTGGAATATGCGTCCATTTTGACACAACTTCTGCGACTTCCTCTTCTGTTACACGACTTCTGACTAATTGCGTTTCTTGTTGTTCCGCAAGAGTCGCTGCTTGCATTTTTTTTTCAAGTTCTGGGATGCGACCATATTGTAATTCTGCCATGCGCGTTAAATTAGCTGCGCGACGAGCATTTTCTAATTCTAATTTTGCACGTTCTAATTCGCCTTTAATATTTTGTGCGCCTTGTAGATTAGATTTTTCTGTAGCCCACACAGCTTCTAGCTGTTGGCTTTCGATTTCTAATTTTTTTAATTCCTCTGCTAATTGTGTGAGTCGTTTTTTAGAAGCTTCATCTGTTTCTTTTTTTAAAGCTTCTTTTTCAATTTTTAATTGAATAATTCGACGATCTAATTTATCAAGTACTTCAGGTTTAGAATCAATTTCCATACGAATATTACTAGCTGCTTCATCAATTAAATCAATTGCTTTATCGGGTAACTGACGATCTGAAATATAACGATGTGATAAAGTAGCCGCAGCAACAATGGCAGAATTTGTTATTTCAACACCATGATGAAGTTCATAGCGCTCTTTTAAACCGCGTAAAATAGCAATCGTATCTGGCACAGAAGGTTCATCGACTAAAATACGTTGGAAACGACGCTCAAGTGCTGCATCTTTTTCGATATACTGACGATACTCATCTAAAGTCGTGGCGCCCACGCAATGTAATTCGCCTCGCGCTAATGCCGGTTTTAACATATTCCCAGCATCCATTGCGCCTTCTGCTTTTCCGGCACCGACTAAATTATGAATTTCATCGATAAAAAGAATAATATTGCCTTCTTGTTTGGCTAAATCAGTTAAAACAGCTTTTAATCTCTCTTCAAATTCCCCACGATATTTAGCCCCCGCAATTAAAGCACCTAAATCTAACGCTAATAAACGCTTATTTTTAAGACCTTCTGGCACTTCGCTATTTATAATTCGTTGCGCCAAGCCTTCTACAATAGCTGTTTTACCAACCCCGGGCTCACCGATTAACACGGGATTATTTTTGGTGCGACGTAATAAAACTTGAATAGTGCGACGAATTTCACTATCACGACCAATCACCGGATCAAGTTTACCTTGCTCTGCACGAGCAGTTAAATCAATCGTATATTTTTCAAGAGCACGTCGTTGATCTTCTGCATTAGGATCTTCTACTTTTTGCCCGCCACGCTCTGTATCAATTGCTTGTTCAATTGCATTTTTTTGCGCGCCTGCCTTTTTTAAAATATCACCTAACGTGCCAGGCTCTTCTACCGCTGCCAGTAAAAATAATTCACTGGAAATATACTGATCTTTTCTTTTTTGCGCTAATTTATCGGTTAAATTTAATAAGCGATTTAAATCATTTGATATATGAACTTCGCCCCCTGTGCCTTCTACTCGGGGTAATCGATTGATTGCGCCATCTAATTGAGAGCGAAGCTCAGCAATATTGACTGTCGCTTTAGCTAAAATAGCTCGAATGGAACTGCCCTCTTGATCTAATAATGCTTTCATAACATGAATAGGTTCTATGTAATTATGATCCCGACCTAACGCATACGATTGAGCATCTGCTAAAGCCATTTGAAATTTACTGGTCAACTTATCCATTCTCATAAGACAAAGCCTCTTTTGAAAATATTATATCTTTATTAAAGATAAGGGCTTTTTTGACAAATTCAAGAGATTATTTCTTACTTGATAAGATAGCCTGGCAAAAAGTGCTTGCTTTTTTTACACAATTTTAGTATTTTAGTTATTATGAACAAAAATAACCTGACAGCTACTTCGCAAAACGCTTTGAAATCAGTATTGATTTCATTGACAGGTGTTATTTTATCTAAAATTATTTCTCCCATCATTTCCCGCATTATTATTGTCGTTATACGCTGCCTGTTCTAGTGGCATAGAGCCTTGCCACACTAGGGCAGGCGATGTAAAAGAGGCAAAAAGAGCAAGCTCACTCACCTTTCACTATAAATAACCACAAACAATTGAGATGACTTTTATGAATACGCAATTAAAAAATAGCGAAGAGACGCTTGTTTTTCCTGCTCAACCTTTTACTTTATCCAAGTATTATCCTTGGACGATTGTTTTACTCTGTTCATTTTTTTTATTTTATAAATATATTTTACAGGTCTCCCCTAGTGTGATGACACAAGATTTAATGCGTAACTTTCATGTGACGGGTGCAGGGCTTGGTAATTTAGCTGCCACTTTTTTTTATGCTTATTTAGTCACGCAGATTATTGCAGGTCTTTTATTAGATCGATTAAGTCCGCGTTATTTAACAACCTTAGCTATTGGCTCAGCAGCAGTTGGTTCGCTTATTTTTGCAAATAGTCATTCGCTGACCACGGCAGCATTATCACGTGCTTTAATGGGGGCGGGCGCTGCTTTTGCGACAGTGAGTTACATGAAAATGTCAGCACTGTGGTTTCGACAAAATAAAGTGGCTTTTGTTGATGGGCTGCTTGCGACAGCGGCCATGATTGGTGCGATGTGTGGACAAATTCCTTTAACTGCTTTAGTGAATACTGTGGGTTGGCGAGAAAGCATGCTTTACTGCGGCTTATTAGGTACGCTGCTTGCTTTTTTATTTTTTATTTTTGTAAAAGACAAAAAAGAGCCTATTTTATATGATGTACACGTTCCACCGGCTCCTAAATTACGCGGGCTATTTACTTTATTAAAATCTAAAAAAAATTGGTTATTAACTTTTTATAGTGGACTTGCTTTCACGCCGGTTGCGGTTTTAGGCGGACTGTGGGGTAATCCTTTCTTTGAAGAATCTCATCATTTAACTAATGAAACCGCTGCTTTTTTCACTTCATTGATTTTTTTAGGTTTAGCGGTAGGCGGACCTCTTTTTGGATTTTTTGCTGATCGATTAGGTAATCGTATTAAAGTAATGTCTTATGGCAGTGGTCTTGCTTTTATGGCTTTGATGCTTGCGCTGTATGTTTTAAATTTACCATTATGGTTATTTGGTTGCTTGTTATTTCTTTTTGGTCTGGGCAGCGGTGCTTTTATGTTAAGTTATCCGCTTGGCAAAGAATTAAATCAGCATTTAGGTTTAGCAGCGACAGTGGTTGCATTAATTAATACTGGCGATGCTTTTTTTGGTTCTTTTACTGAACCTTTAATCGGTAAAGTACTAGATTTTTTTTGGCAAGGAAAAATAGTAGCAGGCGTGCATTATTTTTCAGTAACAGATTATGATAAAGCATTATTAATATTGCCTGTTTATTTATTAAGTGCATTGGGATGTTTATTATTGTTAAAACGCCTAGATTAGCAGAATTCAACCATTAAGTTGGCCAAATCTGATGACAAATTATGTTTATTATTTTATTTGTCATCATTCTGTCATATTTATGTAATAGCTTATCTAGCTTATCTATCTCATCTATTTTATGAATAAAGCGAATAAAGGGAGTAAATTAATATGGAAAGTTATTTTAATAAAAAAGAGAAAAAAAACGCTGAAGATACGCTTGTATTAATTAAACGCCTGCCATCAGACTCAACTAAGATAGAAGTGCTAAGTAACAATCATATTGTAGTATATACAGATAAAAAAAACGCATTTAATCTAGAAATTGAAGACCACGAAGCTTTATTAGACTCAAAACATCCAACATATAACCACTCTAAAAAAATAAAAGATTTACCTGCGTATACCAGAAAAAAAATTCATTTAGAGGACGGGTGGGTTTTAACCGTAAAAGACAGATGCATTCAAATTCATAATGATCAGAAACGCAATAAAATTTATCGCAAAAGAATTCCTGGCAAAGTAACTTATATTAACATATTAAATAGAAATACAATTATTCTTATTTACAGAACCAAAAGCACATCTAACAGCATTTTATTAAAATTTGAAAACAATAAATTAAATGATAAAATAATTGCTAAAGATATTTCCCCTGAAAATAGATTTTATGCTCTAACGTCTGAAATATTTATACAAAAAGAGCTTAAACAAGGACAATCCATACTCTCTTTGTATGACACTGATACACTCACAATTATTAAAGCTATCCCTATCCCAAGTCCTAAGCTAAGTTGTATCAAAATATTACCTGATCACGAAAGTTTGGTTTTTTTTCCTAATTTTCCGCATATAGATTCAAATAAACTTCATATATTTAACATAAAAAATAATCAGTTAAAAAAAATTGATATAGGCCAACCCATTTTGGATTTTAATATCTTACCTAACGGTAAAATTATAATTACTACAAAAGAAGGTAATATTATGCAACTCAATTTAAAACATATACAAGCATTAAGAAAGAGTAATGCTTTATTTTTCCAAAATAACATCTTAGAATATACAAATATAGGAAAAGCCTCTGCTCATATCATTACAGATTATTTAGGTATTCAAATATCTTCTAATAAAAGCGTTTTATTTAAACCAAGTATAAAACCTTCAGTACAGCCTTTTATAGGAAAAGAATTTAATAATAATCAAAGTAAGCTCAGACCCAAATTATAACTGACATTAAATTAAACCTTTTGTATTTCTATATTTTAGGCACTACCCTATATTTTAAAATGTGAGTTTTTTGAAAAATTGCTTGCATCATGTACAGGACAATCAATTAACCCAAAATAGGTAACTAGCAATTTTTTAGTCGCAGGCAGCAAAATTAAATAATGAGCCTATAAAAGCCATTTAATCTCGCGACACCTGAAGATGCGAATGTAAAAAAAATATTACATTGTTCTTTTGTGCATAGTATTAGTATATTGTTTAAATAACTGCTCTTCCCGTTTTAGCTTGTTAAATAAGCTGAAATCAATTTGAGAACTATAGTATTTCTTTTTTTTAAGTAAAGATAATAAAATTCCATCAACTGTTACACTCTTTATAAAATCTGTTTTTGATTTTGTATCTATTGAGAATAAAATACTATTATTATTTTCTACTTTATCTAAAATTCTATCATTTATTTTGTTAATTAAATAAGGATTCAAATTGAAATCACCACATATCATTAATTCTTGATTAGAATATTGATCTAATATTTTATTAATTAAGTCGCAGTACATTTTGCCACATAAAGATAATTTGTTTTTATCTTTAATATTTTCATCTCCACTAAAGGGAAGATGGCATAATGCAACATACTTGACTGCCTCTTCTTTTTTTAGCTTCCATAATTGAAATCGATTAACTAATTTATCTTTTATTGGCAATTTTTCTAAAAAATCACATGATATTTGACTAACTTCGTAACGACTATCAACCATCATTAATAAGCCCCAGTTAGGAAAACCAGTCATGCTAGGTTTATACAACCCATTTTTGTTGATGCTATCTTTAAAGAATTTTTTCATACATGGCACGGCATGAAAAGAATGTAACAGTGCATTGAGATCTACAGAATTGATTGGCCCTTCACAAAGGCTAATCACTTCAATAAAAGGATGATAAGTAATAATTTCCGCAATAATCTTTCCAATGCATATTAAACGCTTTTTATATTGCGCATCTGTTTCAATGATACCAAAACCATTATTATAGCTATTTTCTGTCAGTCCTTTTCTCATTTTTCCTTGCATCATGATATTCCAAAACAAAGTTTTATCATGAATAATGGGGTGGTGATCCGATACTTTTGCTGTCACCACATCCTCACCATCCAAACATAAAAAATTTTTTATGTTATTAGACTTTTCATCATAATCACAAACCACTTTTTTTTGTATTTTGCTATGCAATAAACGAGTCGTCATCATACTTTCTCCAAAGAATTTAACATTAAGGAATAAGTAGTGTGCGACAAGTCAATTAATAACTAAAATATATTAAAATTATGAATATGATAAATAAATCTTATGGAATTAAATTTTATTTTTATGACAAATAATAGAAGTATTTAGTATTTTAACTATTTGTTTTTTTCCAAGTAATTTTCTAATATGAACCACCATATTTTCTAGCAGAATTTTTTTAGCGCTGGAAGGACGCCATATCATGCCGATTGTTCGGACTGGCTTTGGTAAATTAAATGGGATATAACAAATGCCTTCATTATTTTTACAAGCTAATTTCGGCATTAAAGTGATTCCGGTTTTTGATGCAATCATATAACGCAATGTTTCAAGACTCGTTGCTTGAAAAACTGTATCGACAGAAGCATGCATGCTATGACATAAAGACAATGCTTGATCTCGTAGACAATGACCATCTTCCAATAAAAGTAATGTTTTATTTTCTAAATCAGAATATTTTATTTTTGAACGTTTCGCAAAAGGATGATTGCTAGGAACCGCTAATAAAATTTCTTCTGCAAAAAGGGGAAGCGCCATAAAGTCCTCCTCTAAAATGGGCAGACCAAATAACGCACCATCTAGTTTGCCATTTTTAAGTTTATCAATTAGCGTATGAGTTTTTTCTTCGACTAAGTAAATAGTTAATTTTGGAAATATTTTGGATAATCCCGGAATAATATGAGGTAATAAATAGGCTCCTAGTGTTGGGATGACGCCTAAACGTAACTCACCGCCAAAAGGATCTTTGGCTTGTCTTGCCATCTGTTTTATTGCATCAACGCGACATAAAATATCTCTCGCCTGTTCTGTTATCAGTTTCCCAACATCAGTCAGTAAAGCTGACTTATTACGTTCAATGAGTTGAACATCTAAAAAGTTTTCAAGCTTTTTTATTTGCATACTCAATGCAGGCTGGCTGACAAAACACGCTGCAGCCGCTTTGCCAAAATGGCTATGATCAGCGATAGCAACTAAGTATTTTAAATCTTTTATATTCATTTGTATTTCTATCTTTTAAAATGTGAGTTTTTTGAAAAATTGCTTGCATCATATACAGGACAATCAATTAACCCAAAATGGGTAACTAGCAATTTTACTTGAGAAATAATGACAGATTTTTGTGAGTATCCTTGAGCGCAATATTCTTCTAAATCTTTTTGAATACATTGAAAAAATACTGATCCCTTGTTTAACACCAGAAACAATGGATAAATTTTTATATGTCAATAATTTTTGTGTGTTTTTATTGACATTATGGCTGCTTTTCATAAACTAAATCCTCATTTTTGAATCTATAATATACTATAAATATACAACTAGTTGTATACTAAAAGTCGACGAAGCCTAACATCTCTAGCTCCTTTTGGTAAGACATCTCTAGCTCCTTTTTCATATTTCCTTAAGATAACTAGTATATAATTAATACAATTCAATCATGAGGCGAGGAGCCTATGTTACGTATTAAAACTCTAGAAGATGGCAAAAAAATATGGCTTGCTGTTGAAGAAATCTGTGATCAAAAAGACATAGCGCCCGTTATCAGTGAAGATCGGAAAAAATATTACACTGAAAAACTCACCACAGTACAAAAAGACGCTTTTGATAAACAACTCGATAAAACGCCCTTAGAAAAAGAAAAATTATTACAAGCGGTTAATATTCTGCAAAAACAGTGGAAAAAAACAACCGAAGTAAAAGTGAACCCACAAGGCAATCATAGCCGATTTTTTTCACATTTTATGGCTTGGGAATTTAAAGATAAAAAGATGACAGGTATACAAGTCAAAAAATCTCGCAATCATAAAAAATTGGATGAATTATTTGAAGCGATAACCACAGGTAATTGGGAGGCAAAAATTTTGCATCCAACGACGTGCATTCCTGAAGGTGACAATACTAAATTTAAAAAAAACTCAAAAGAACATGAGTTATCTATGTTAGCCTTGTCGTTATATGATGATGAAAAAATTTCTCGTTTTCAAATGTATACGTTAATGCAATATGCACAAACAGTGAAACAATTTGGTTTACAAGATATTTATAAAATATTGGATAAAAAGGGTGAATTTACGTCCGAAGCCAAAGAATATTTAATTCCTTTATTACAAAAAAGAAATTATTTACCAGAATTAACATCTGATCAAATGAAAGAATTTAAATTATTGGTTCAAGCATTACCATTGTCTGAGCAAATATTTTATATTGTCGATAATCTAGAAAATAGTCAGCTAAGAGTCGATCTTGCAAAATTAGATACTTTATTTCCGCATGATAAAACCTACACTTTGCTTTCTACAGGAGCTGATGCTGCGTTTACGTTAGCAATTGCCGGATTGGAGGCTTTTGTCCCGACTTTACCCATGCTGGGCGAAAAAGATATTCACACCATGGAAAAAGCCATTAGAAAAGGCTACCGTCCTTGTGCCGTCAATTTTTTTGATACGACACATTATACTGTTGTTCATCATTATCCTGTATTAGATGACTTAGGCGTTTTCAAACATGATTATTATCATGGTCTTCTTATGAGCCTTATTCTTACAGCGATTGATCCGATTTCTTTACAAAAAAAAGGCATACGCATGGCTCTGCTTAAAAGCGTTGATATGCTACGAGATATCACTCATATTCCTTTTTCTAAAGAGCAATGGCTTTTTCTGGATGGAAATTGCGGTTATTTTTTATATTATCGCAAAGATATTAATTTTTTAGATTCTAGTAATAAAAATATCACTACTTTATGGTGTCATAGTTTGTTGTTTGGATTAGAAACGAATCATATTTCTAATGGTGGATTTTTCCTAATGCCTTCAGAAAAAACTACCCGCTCAAAAGACATGACTCATTTTCAATGGAACTTAACTTCTATTGGTGCTTTGTATTTAATCCATAGTTATACCCATAAAAAAGAATGGATGGCTATTGGTATTGATCCTGACCATTTTACCAAACCTTTTGCTGAGTATTATAAAGAAGTAGCGGTGATTTATGATGAAATCAAAGCTAATGCACCTATTATCCAAATTATTAAATTACAAGCGTATATCGCATTAAAAAAAGATGATAACTTAATTGCCTTTGCAAAAATATCTGCGCTTATAGATAAAAATGAATCTTATCTTCTTAAAAAATTACAATTTATTAAAATAAAAAAATCTCAGATAAGTGAATACCATGCACTTAACGCCACAGCGATTGCATACGATAAAAAAGAAATTGCGCCTCCTGCTATTAAGTCTTGTTTTACTGATTTATTCTTAAAAAATATTATTGCTGATCTTCATTTCAAAGATCATCCTTCTAAATTTTTATCAGAATGTGATGCTTTTGCAAAATCATTATTAATGAAAAGCAGACCACTGCCTCTGCCTAAAGACGAAGATGTATTTGACCCATCAGATTTTGCAGGAATGTTCTCAACAACCGCCTCGCTTCAAGAGTTTGCGGAAAAAACATCTAAAGAGCAGTCAGAGAGGAAAGACTCTCAAACGGTAAGCCTGCCACGAAAATTGAGTCGCTAAGGAAAAGCGCAATTTCAGCACACAAATCTGCCGCTACTGTATTTCAAAATGTAATCGCAGTCTGCTATTCAACAATAATCCGTGCTCGGATTAAATTCTTTCCCTTTTTCTAAAATTCCTGTTCCTGGTATGTGATTAAGCTCCAAACGAATTCCATCTGGGCACTCAAACAATACTGAATAATAACCAGGTGCCCATGGCCCATCTTGAGGTGGTTGGATTATTTTTGCATCGATACTTTTTAAGTAAGAATAAAAATTATCGATATCCTCTCGAAGCTTTGCTCGAAAGCAAAGGTGATGCAATCCTATCCTGTTCTGTATAAATAAATCATTTTTATATGGCTCATGGCAGCGGCTAATCGCCACAGCCGTTTTACCACCAACATAGTACAAATTATCTTTCCCACGAAATACTTCTTTTAATCCCATGTACGATAATACTTTGGTATAGAATACGGAGCAAATTTCAAAGCGAATTACAGTTAATACGATGTGTGCAATCCCATTAATTTCCATGATTAACTCCCAAAATAAGAGGTTATGCTTTTTCCCGTTGAAATTTATTGAGCAGCTCAGTGATTTTTTTCATTATACAACCTGCCGAATATTTTCAAGTTGCTCTGATTCAATGTTCACAATTACTTGATCAATTTCATCTATCACCATCCTTTGTGAAGTTTACAACTTCGGAAAATATATAATGAATTATAATATTATGCTAGCAAATATTTGCTATAGTTTTTTAATTAAGCTTTCCCCATCACAATTTGTCGTAATGATTTTTTAAATTTATTTAACATTAAAAGCACCCCTCACCCGCCGCTGCGCGCCGACCTCTCCTGCAAGGGGAGAGGTGAAAATGGTTTAATATTTTCACCTCTAACTAAAAGGAAAAAAAAATAATACTAAACAAAAATCACTTAAAAATAATTCTTCCATTCTCGCAAATACGCAAATACTTCAACTGCATTATCTAATTTTTTATTAAAATGCGCTTCAACTGCTTTTTTAATCGATGCTTCTTCACACCTTAAAAAAGGATTCATTTGTTTCTCATCTGATAATCGTGATGGCAATGAAGGTAAATGTTTTTCACGTATTTTTTGCATGCGCTGAGCTTTTTCTAAAAGAACAGCATTCTCCGGCTCAACTTGTTGCGCAAAAGCTAAATTCGCTACAGTATATTCATGACCACAATACACTTGAATCGTATCAGATAACTGAGATAATTTTTGCAATGAACTAAACATTTGCAGCGGCGTCCCTTCAAAAATTTTCCCACATCCTATACTAAATAACGTATCTCCACAAAAAAGCCACTCGTTATTGTAATAAGCAACATGATCTAAAGTATGCCCTGGGATGTCTAATACTTTTAAAGAAAAAAACTCACATCGAACCTCGTCACCTTCTTTTACACGCTGATGAATAAAATCATGCGGACTCTTATCAGAACCAACCACCATCACTCTATCATTATATTTTAATAAGTCACTCACCCCACCCATATGATCACGATGATGGTGTGTAATGAAAATACCTTGAAGCTTAAGCCTCTTTGCTTCCAAAACCTCAATCACTGGCGTTGCATCACCCGGATCGACAACCCATGCATGATTGTTTTTGTCAAAAAATGTCCAAATGTAATTGTCTTTAAAAGCAGGTATAGGAAAAATAGTTAACGATGATGACGACATGCAGCTTCCTTAAAAAAATGGTATGGGCCGTCTGCGATTCGAACGCAGGACCAACAGGTTAAAAGCCTGCTGCTCTACCGACTGAGCTAACGGCCCCATCACTTCTTTCGCTGCCAATGATACCGATTTATAAAAAAAATTCAATCAATTGTTAAAAAAAAATTGCATAATAACTATGAAATCACCGCCCAGGGACATCCCCCCACAAATATTTATGCAATTGCACTTGCAATCGCACGGGCAATCTATCTTCTATAATCCAATCCGCTAACTCCCCTGGTTTTTGCTCAGTATAGCTTGGAGAAAATAAAATATCGCACTTTTTAGTTAAATCATATTTTTTTACAATTTTTTTTGACCAAAAATAGTCATTTTGATCGCAAATAACAAATTTAATTTGATCATGCGGCAATATATACTCTAGATTAAGCCATAAGTTTTTTTCAACTTCACCTGATCCAGGTGTTTTAATATCAATGACCTTAACCACCCGAGAATCAACACACGCGACATCTAAAGCACCACTTGTTTCAAGTGATACCTGATACCCTTCATCGCATAAACACTGCAAAAGTTCAATGCAAGGTTTTTGTGCTAAGGGTTCACCGCCAGTCACTGTCACATAACGAGCACCATAGGTTTTAACTTGAGACAGAATATCTTCAATTGACATCCCTGTTCCACCCTGAAAAGCATATGCCGTATCACAATATTGGCAACGCAGCGGACAGCCGGTCAAACGAATAAAAACCGTTGGCAAGCCAACGGTTTTGGTTTCCCCTTGCAGAGAAAAAAAGATTTCTGTGACGCGCAACCGACTCATGAAACTCAATGACCCGCTTTTCGAATTTGTTTCAATTGCTCTGTTGCTAATCGTGCAGAAGCCGTACCCGGAAAATGAACCACTACTTTTTTCAAGGCATCTTTTGCATCAGGCCACTTAAATTCAGCCATATAAATTAAACCAATTTTTAATTGCGCATCTGCAACCTTCGCGCTATCTGGAAATTTATCGACAACAACATTAAATTCATCAGCAGACTTATCATTTTTATTAATAAGACCATAGAGCTCACCCAACCAATAATGTGCATTAGCAGCAAATTGGCCACTTGGATATCGACGCAACATTTTCTGTAACGTCAAAATCGCATCATTATATTTTTTTGCTTTAATTAAGTCATACGCCGTTTGATAAATATGCTGCTCTTCTGCAGGATTCAGTGGCTGAACTGGCTCAGAAACTGCGGCTACTTTTTTAGGTTTTTCTAAAGAAGATGAAATAGATTGGCTAGGTTGTTGTATGACAGGCACTGTTTTGACTGAATTGTCAGCCGCTGTATTATTTGCTTTTAACTGAGTTAACCGCGCATCCAAATCAGAATACATTGACTTTTGCTGCTCTTTTATTTGCGTTAACAAATGATTTAATTCTTCAACTTGATCTCTTAAAGATTGAACTTCTGCTTGTAACGATTCAAATTTACTTAAAGTATTATCATGTTGTAAGTTATTAATCTTTTGTTCTAAAAGATCAATATGCTGCTCTATCGACAAAGAAGGCGATAAAGAGGGATTAGCAGCTGTAGGAGGCGGCGGTGCTTTCACATCGTTAACATCCTCTCCTGGCTCAGGAATGGCAGGATCAGCCGCCATAGCAACAGGAGATGCAACGTCTGCTGCTGCATCAGATGATGAATTATCAAATGCAGGTGGATAGCTATCATTACTCCCTGCGTCATAGACGGGTGCATCTTCTGCAAAAGCGCAAAGACTTAAAGTCAATGACATAAATACTACACAAAAAACACTAGAAACTTTCAACATAGTCAGTCATCCTGTCATTGCGCAAAAACCACAACTACTCGACGGTCTAATTGAAAATCATGTTCACTTCGACCACTCACCGCTAAACGCTCAGCACCATAGCTCACAACACGAATTTGTGAAGCATTCACCCCTTTAGATTTCATAAGTGCTGCCACCGCATTGGCTCGACGTTCACCTAAAGCGACATTGTATTCACGACTACCTCGTGGATCAGTATGGCCTTCTAGGATAATACTCGCATGTGGATGTGCAATCAAAAAATCCGCATTAGCAAAAATGGCGGGCTTGTATTCATCTTGAATATCAGCGCTATCATAATTAAAATAATAAGTTCTTTTTGCTAATAGCGCATTATGTCTTGCACCATCACTAAAACGCGCATCATCACCCACTCCGCTTGCTTGCGCCCCGCCCTGTCCACTGCTCATACCATTTGGACTATTTTGACCCGATGATCCATTTCCTGGTGCCGAACAAGCGCTTAAAGCTGCAATACTACCGACCACTACCAATGATTGAAATAACGCTTTGAATTTCATAGCTATTCTCCCTTAAACCTAAAAATAATTAAAATTGCTTTAGCTGATGGAAAAGTATACTCTGAAAATGAATCCTATCAAGACAAAAATGGCGACCATGCCGGGTCTTGTACTTCACCATCCAGCGCTGGTAATCGAATCTGAATATGACCGTCCACACTGACCATACCCAACACACTTTTTCCTTGATATAAAGTCCCAAATAAAGCCATTGTGCCATTTGGGGCAATACTAGGTGACTCACTATCTGCATTAAAATGGGTTAAAATGCGAAAAACACCCGCATCTAAATCTAAAAAACCCACGTTATACAATCCGCCATCTTGATTGAGCATGATTAAATGATTGCCATCTGCCGTAAAAGAGGCTCGCGCATTATATTTACCATCATATGTCAAACGAGTCACCGCTCGAGTTTGTAAATTAATTTGATAAATTTGCGGGCTACCACTTCGATTAGAAGTAAAGGCAATGCTATTATTAAGCGGTGACCAAGTGGGCTCTGTATTAATATAATAATCATTCGTCAGCTGAGTTAAATGATGAGAAGCTAAATCTAAAATATAAATATTAGGTGATCCACTTTTGGATAAAACCACAGCCAATTTTTTCCCATCAGGCGACCAAGCCGGCGCGCCATTAATGCCAGGAAACCCAGACACACGGTTTCTTTGACCGCTTGCGACTTCTTCGATATAAATAGCCGATTTTTTATTTTCAAAAGAAACATACGCAATTTGCTTGCCATTAGGCGACCATGCAGGTGACATAATCGGATCACTCGAATTCAGCAAAGGTCTTGGATTGTAACCATCTTGATCTGAAACTTCCAAAAAATAATGCGGAGCGCCCCTGGCTGCCTGACGCACGACGACATAAGCCAGACGCGTTGAAAAAACACCTCGCACACCGGTAATGGTTTGATAAATTTGATCACTGATATGATGCGCTAATGCGCGTAATTCGGCAGGATTTGCGTTAAATTTTTGCTCAAATAATACAATTTCTGGCAAAGCAGCATGGTTTTTACCTTTGGCGACATCCAGCAATTCTACTTTGACTGTATAATATCCATCAACTTGCTCGATTTTACCAATGACCGCATTATCCACCCCTACTGTTTTAAAATAATCAAAAGAGACTTCACTAACACTTGCAGGAAATTGCGTTAATTGGTTTTTAGTCCAGACTTTAAACCGACCAGAGTTTTGTAAATCATTGCTAATAATAGCTGCCACATCTTGCGGCGGTGTTTGACCTTGAATCGCAAAAGGAACGATCGCAATCGGCACGGCTCCAAAGACACCTTGCGTTAATTCCATACTTAACATTGCCCAAGCAGAACTGACACTACTTAAGCAAATGGCTAAAAAAACGATAAGTAATTTTCGCATAGTTTAATCTGTCAAATTAAAAATTGATTAAAATTTATAGCATATTTGGCAGAAAAAATCTATTGGCTATTTTGGCTATTTAGATGGCTGACGGAAAATACAAGTAAAAACACTCCCCACCCCGACTTTACTTTCTACATCTAATTTTGCCTGGTGTCTTAATAAAACATGTTTGGCAATCGCCAATCCCAATCCTGTTCCGCCACTTCTGCGTGAGCGACCTGGATCCACTCGATAAAATCGCTCTGTCAATCGTGGGATATGTTTAGCTGCAATACCAATCCCTGTATCTTTTACACTAAAATAAACACTGTTATTTTTATTAAACCAGCGAATTAAAATATTTCCACCCGCAGGCGTATATTTGACAGCATTAAAAATAATATTTGAAAATAAACTTCTTAATTCAAAAGCATTGCCTTCAATAAATAATTTAGGCTCTACTTTTAATTGAATAGAATGCTTTTGTTCACCACTAAAAGTATTGGCTTCTTTACAAATAGCTTTTAATAACTTAGGTACATTCACAATACTTTTTTCGGTATCATCATCTTCTTCTTCACTTTCAAGGCGAGAGAGTAATAATAAATCTTCAATTAAATTTTCCATACGTAAAGTTTGTTGATGCATTTGCAGAAAAATTTTTCGCAAATATTTTGTTTCATCCAAGTCTTGATGTATCAGTGTTTCAAGATAACCATGAATCACTGTGAGCGGTGTGCGTAATTCATGCGAAACATTTGCCACAAAATCTTGTCGCATACGCTCTAGATGTTGAATATGATGAATAATTGTTTCAGGCAAATCTGCTATTAAATCTTGAATAGGTGGTTTCATTTGGATTTTGTCGTGAATAAATATCCACTTCCTCGAATAGTTTGAATATAGGCTCTGCATTCCTCTAGAGAAAAGCGATTCCGTAAACGACGAATTTGCACATCCACTGTGCGCTCTTCAATATAATGATTTCTTCCCCAGACATAATCAAGCAATTGCTTGCGGCTATAAATACGCTCTTGATGCGTTAAAAAAAAATGAATAAGCTTATATTCAATAGGAGATAAGGCAATTACTTTATCTTGTATTGTTAATATTTGCAGATGGACATTTAAAGAAAGTGCGCCGGCAGTAATCATACCTTGCGGAGACACCACTAACCCACGGCGTAATACTGTTTTGATACGAGCAATCAATTCACGCGGTGAGAAAGGTTTAGTGATGTAATCATCAACACCTATCTCGAAACCTTTTAATTTACTGTCTTCTTCTGCTTTTGCTGTTAACATAATAATAGGAATATTTTGCGAAATAGCCTCTTTTTTTAATTGATTAGCAAAAGAGATTCCACTACGATCCGGTAACATCCAGTCTAATAAAATCAAATCAGGCAGCGCCTGCGCAATATATTTCTCAGCGATTGTCGCGCTCTCAGCTTCTAGTACCTCAAAACCAGCTGGTTGTAATGCAAAACGAATCATATCGCGAATCGTACTTTCATCTTCAACAATTAGAATTTTTTTGAGTATAGGCAACATAAACTACCTTTATTGACCAAAGCCATTTTTGAACTTTATTCTATCATAAATTAAAAATACTATACCTAGCACGGAAATAATAGAAAATATATACAAAATATCGAGATTTGTTTTATACTCTTAAATAGGAGCTGCAAAAACAGGATAAATCCAAAGAGGAATTACAAATGACTGGGTTATTACGAATTTTTTTAACTATTGGTTGTTTTATCTCAACTCTCATTTTTTCTGTTTGTGCTGTCGCCACGACTGACAGCACGCAAATAACTGTTTCAATGACTGGCCCGACCCCAGGGGGCATTCTGCTCTTAGAGTCAGGCTATCAGCCTTTTCCTTCAGACTATTCTAAACCGTCTTCTTTTAGCACCCGTTCTGTGTGTCCTGCTAACATGACCCCTTATATTGTAGTCAATCCCTTTAAAACCAAACTTAGTAATTGCTGGATGCAAGACTTTAGACTGTGTGTTGCATCAGTTACCACTGGCCCAAATTATTATGGTGTCACCGTTTCATCAGCCATTGATTGGGGATCTGGCCAATGTGGTGGTACCGGATATTTTGAGATCGCTTATACTTGGGTTGCTTATTGCTATCCGCCGAATATAACAGCACCTCCATCAGTCATCGATTGTGGTTGGAGCTAATTTAGATAAAATTTATTTTTTATCAATCATAATTTCTGATACTTCCAAAGAAACTTGACTCATTTCGGGTAAAATTTGCGTAATCATGATACCTAGTATAGAAATAAATGAAACAAGACCCATCGTAACAGATAATCCATATAAATTAAGAATAGATGGCAATAAAAATGCACCCATAAACGCACCTATTTTGCCTATAGCTGCTGACATCCCATGCGCTTGCGCACGAATACTCGTTGGAAATATTTCCGATGGAATAAGAAATGTCGTTGCATTTGGACCGAAATTTATAAAAAAGAAACTCAAGCCAAATAAACAAAAGAATAATATTAAATGATGATTAATCTCTGGAATAAGCGCCATACATCCATAACAAATAGCCATAATAGCAAATCCCATTGATTGCAATAATTTTCTACCTATTTTATCTACATAAAGCGCAGAACAAAAATAACCAGGAACCGCAAAACATAAAAATATCATAGCAGATAGTAAAGTATGCTTAAGTAAAGACGCATGCGGCATTAAGTTATTCATAATTAAAACCGATGAAACACCATTACCATAAAATGCTATATCTAATAAAAACCAGGCACCTGCTGTTCCCACCAATGGCTTCAACCATTTTTTGGTAAAAAGTTTTTGTTTTTGAAACAATAAGCAAGAATGATTTGCTGTGTAATCGACAAGGTCACTCACCACTCGACTGACTTCAAAATGAGGCTGACTTTTACTATGCACAATATATCTAGGCGTTTCTGCAATTTTTCTTCGTAAATAAAATACGGAAGCAGCAGGCACTGCACCTAATCCAAGTAAAATACGCCAGACTAAATCTTGAGAAATATTTAACCCAAGAAAAAAAGAAGCAATAGCAGGCCCTATAACCAGCCCAATTGCTTGCATAGCAAATACTAAAAGAACAAAAAAACCGCGATTTTTTCGATTAGAATATTCACTGGCAACCACCGCACTGGATGGATAATCACCCCCTATGCCAAAACCTACTAATATTCTTGATAAGAATAGCCAGACAAAAGAAGAAGATAATGCAGATAAAATAGCTCCAACAAATAAAATGGCAATTTCAATGCCATACATTTTTTTTCTACCCAATTTATCGGCTAAATAACCAAAAAAAACAGCTCCAAAAGCAGCTGATGCCAAAGACGCGCCATTTAATATAGAAAGCTGTGCTGTCGTTAAATGCCATAAAGGCGCTAAAATAGCTGTCACAACGCCAATAATAAATAAATCATACGCATCTGTAAAAAAACCCATTCCAGCCGTCAACACCATTTTCCAATGAAAATGATTGATGGCTTGCTCATCTAATTCTTTAAAAGAAACAATTTCAGCAGGTTGCGTCATTAAAATAATCTCAGCTCATAAAGTAATTAGCAGTAATCTACCAAGTATTTATGACAATTTAATGACAAAAAGACCGCTTTTATTAAGCGTGCTGAATCACTGCTTGTTCTACCAGCTCCGTAAAATTTTCTGGCAATAATGGCTGACTAAATAACTCCCCTTGCATAATAAAACAGCCTAATTCACACAAAATTTGTTTTTGTGCTTCAGTATCAACGCCTTCTGCTAAAACACGCAATCCTAAAGTATTTGCTAGCCCCACAATCATTTGCACAATCGCTCGGGTTTCTTCATTTTGACCGACTTCTTTAATAAGACTGCTGGCAATTCTTAAAAAATCAATAGAAAAATGCCGTAAATCTTGCAAAGCAATTTTACCCGTACCAAATTCACTCATACCCACTTGAATGCCTTGCTTCTTTAAAATCTGCAAGGATTTTTCAATTAAATTCAATTTTCCAACTAAAATCAATTCAGAAATTTCTAATATCAATGCCGTTGGATTCAAGCCTATTTCTTTTAAAATTTGTGACAGATTATAAGTAAAATGTGGATTTTCTAATTGCTTAATAGAAACTTTTATCATAAGACTTTGTGGATTAAGCCCTGCTTTTTTCCAGATTAAAAATTGTTGACACGCCGTGCGCAAAAGCCAATCGCCTATAGGAATCACATGACCACTGTTTTCCAATAATTTAGAAAAATCGTCATACTTTAATAAACCAAACTCTGGATGTTGCCAATGAAGCATCGCTTCCATCGTTAAAATTTGCTTAGTTTCTATATTCACACTGGGCTGGTAATAAATAATAAAATCATTATAAATAGCAGAATTGCGTAAATCAGTCGTTAAGGTTAACTCGCGCCTGCTTAAATGATACATTTCTTTTTGATAAAATTGAAAAGAATTAGGACCAGTTAATTTTGCTTGATTTAATGCATTATCAGCATTTTTTAACAATTCATCCCCTTCTTTACCATCAGCAGGATACACCGCAATGCCGATGCTAACTGTGATAAAAATATCTTGATTACATACATAAAATGGCTGTGTTAAAGCAGTCAAAAATCGTTGAACCATAAAAATAACCGATTCAGGTTTAGTCAGCTGCGTTAAAATTAACACAAATTCATTTCCACCGATTCGACTAGCTGTGTCGATTTTACGAATAACAGTTTGCATGCGGGAAGCGGCTTCTTTTAGTATTTCATCACCTGCACTTAAACCTAAAGCTTCATTAATAATCTTAAATCCATCTAAACTTAAAAAAATAATAGCAAAAATCATCTCTGATCGTTCGCTTTGATTGATCGCTTGATTTAAACGGTCGATAAAAATATGACGATTAGGCAAGCCGGTGACATCATCGATGCCTGCCGTATTTTTAAGCGTATTCTCAAGTTCGATTTCTTTATTTTTTTCTTGAGCCAACATATTTTCAGTCAAAAATAATTGCCGTTTCATTCGGCTGAATTGTCGAGAATATAAATAACTTCCAAGTAAAATTATAATTAATGCGCCAATTAAAAATATGCCCGTATTGATGACCACATTCATTCTCCCTGTCTAAAAACACATTTTTCATCCCATAGTATTTTCTAAAATATTTTCAGGTTTGACGCGTAAAATAAATTGTCGGAATGCATCAAAAGCCTCTGCCTCCTTTGGCACTGGTAAGGGAGAAGCTTTAAAAACAGCGGCACGTGCTGAACGATCCAACGCATCCACCCCACTGCTTTTGATTAACTGCACATCTAATACTAACCCGCCCGGGGCTAAACGAATCAGTAATTCAGCAAATATTTTTTTATTCGTATTGGGTGGCACTAACCAATGATCCGCAATGGTTTGCAAAATAAGCGCTTTATATTTATTAACCTCTCCTCTCATCGCAGCATCCTTCGCCTCATGTAATTTTTTTTGCTCAATTAAGACTTGTTGCTGCAAAGATTTTGCATTTAATTCTTTTAATTCTTTAGCAAACGCCTGTTGTAATTTTTCTTGTTTTAATTTTTCTTGCTGTAATTTTTCTTGTTTTAATTTGGCTTGTTTTAATTTTTGCACTTTTTGTTTTTTTGCTAATAAAATTTTTTGATCTTTTTTTATCGCAAGGGCAAGTGTCGCCGCTTCATTATTTTTTTGCTGAGCTTTAACGATAGGCTTGACCAGCTTAGGCTGAGATATTTTAGCATGAGAAATAGTTAATACCGTTGCATGAATCACCAAGTGATCATCATCAGCATTTCGCCAAGTAAAATTCTTATGACTTGCATTAAAACTAACTATTAATGTCGTTAATAAAATAATATGCAATAAAATAGCAGAAAAAAAATATTTTTGAATGCTGTGAGATTCTCCCATACGGTCATCCCGTTGTATGATTATTGTTTATCGCATCCGTAATTAATCCAACACTTTTTGCTCCCGCTTGCTGCAACAGCACCATGGCTTCAACAATCTTGCCATAATTTGCATTTTTATCGCCCCGAACTAACACAGGACGCGTACTGCCTGGCGCCTGCGTACTTAATTGCTCTGTCACCAAATGACTGAGCACCTGAGGTGTGACCGGCTGATTCGGTTTGCTGGCCGTATTTAAATAAAATTCTCCTTTCGCATTAACCGTCACAATAAGTGGTTCTTTTTGCTCTGGCGGCAATGCTTTCGCTTCAGTTTTAGGTAAATCAACTTTAACCCCTTGCGATAACAAAGGTGTGGTAATCATAAAAATAACTAACAGCACCAGCATCACATCAATAAAAGGCACGACATTGATTTCTGAAACTAATCCTTTATGACCACGCCGATAATAAAATGCCATAAAAACCTCTTAAGCTGTTGTCGTTTCTGGTATGTCTCGTTTTGCTTGATGTAATAAAATATTGGCAAATTCATCTTGAAAAGCATCAAATCGGTTGAGCAATCGACCAATTTCAGTTGCATAACGATTATAAGCAATCACAGCCGGTATCGCTGCAAATAACCCCATCGCCGTTGCAATTAAGGCTTCTGCAATACCTGGCGCCACCATAGACACGGTTGCTTGCTGCACCGTGGCTAATGCTCGAAATGACAACATAATTCCCCAAACAGTGCCAAATAATCCAACATAAGGACTGGTTGATCCAACAGTTGCGAGCATTGGTAAATGCAATTCTAATTTATCTTGCTCGCGCATTTGCGCAACCCGCATGGCACGTTTAGCGCTTTCCATGATGCTCTCGGCTGACAGACTGCCATATTGATGTAATCGTAAAAATTCTTTAAAACCTGCTAAAAAAATTGCTTCCATGCCTTTTAGATTCACTTTATTTTTAAGGCTTTTGGCATAAAATTCAGATAAGTCACCCCCTGACCAAAATAAATTTTCAAATTGTTCGGAAGTTTTGCGAATATCTTTTAAATAAAAACCACGCTGTAAAATATAAGTCCAAGAAATAATCGAAGCAAAAACGAGTAATAATAAAACAAATTTAACAATTAGCCCGGCATTTAAAAAATAACCCCACAAAGAAGAATCGACATTCACGCTATGTTCTCCAAGAAAAGATGACATTGGGGTTATTTTAACTCTAATTTGAATCGCTGTCATTCTTACTGATAACTAGATTATTCTTCTAGCAAACTCAAATTTTTTTGCTCCAGCAATTTATCTGGTGCTTTTAATCCAAAATGCAAATAAGCCTGTCGTGTCGCCATACGACCGCGTGGGGTACGCATGATAAAACCTTGCTGAATAAGAAAAGGTTCAAGCACATCTTCGATAGTGCCGCGTTCTTCACTAATAGCTGCGGCTAGACTATCAATACCGACAGGGCCTCCATTAAATTTATCAATCAAGGCCAATAATAATTTTCGATCCATCATATCAAACCCTTGATCATCCACATCTAGCATATCCAATGCCCGTTGCACCATGTCTTGATCAATTTGTCCATTCCCCCGTACTTCTGCATAATCTCGTACTCGTCTTAATAATCGATTAGCAATACGTGGTGTGCCGCGCGAACGTTTAGCAATTTCTCGAGCACCGGCTGCATCAATAACAATACCTAAAATAGTTGCCGAACGTGAGACAATTTCACATAAATCGGCTACTTGATAAAACTCCAGTCGTGCCACAATCCCAAAACGATCTCGCAAAGGCGAAGTCAAAAGCCCTGCACGCGTTGTCGCACCGATTAAAGTAAAAGGGGGTAAATTTAATTTGATTGATCGAGCAGCAGGTCCCTCACCAATCATGATATCTAATTGATAATCTTCCATCGCCGGATAAAGAATTTCTTCAACCACTGGACTTAGTCGATGAATTTCATCAATAAATAATACTTCATGGGGTTGTAAATTAGTTAATAAAGCAGCCACATCACCTGCTCGTTCTAACACAGGCCCTGATGTTTGACGTAATCCAACCCCTAATTCATTAGCAATAATATTTGCTAAAGTAGTTTTACCCAATCCAGGGGGGCCAAAAATTAAAACATGATCGAGTGCATCGTGACGTAAACAAGCGGCTTTTATAAAAATATCCATTTGTTCTCGCACTGCGGGTTGGCCAATATAGTCTGCTAATTTCTTAGGACGAATTGCACGATCGACGACTTCAATTTCAAGCGGTGTATGTGCGTCACTGCTTATTAGACGATTGTCTTCTGTCATGCCATCATTTCCCTTAATGAACGTCGAATGATTTCTTCACTACTTAAATCAGCTGCATCCACTTTAGCGACCATACGACTGGCTTCTGGTGGTTTATAGCCTAAAGCAATCAAAGCTGCCACTGCATCTTGAACGATTTGATTGCGGCTGCTGGAGGTTTTTTTTAATGATTGCGTTTGGGTTAAAATAGGCGTCTCATGCCAATCAGATAACCGATCGCGCATTTCAACTATTAATCGCTCGGCGGTTTTTTTACCGATCCCGGGGACGCTCACTAAAGCTGCTGCATCTTGATTTAAGATTGAACGCACAAATTCATCAGGTTCAATACTTGATAAAATAGTCAGCCCTAATTTAGGCCCCACGCCATTAACTTTTAATAAAGTTCGGAATAAAGCACGTTCTCTTTTCGCATAAAAACCATAGAGTTGTTGCACATCTTCTCTCACCACAAAGTGAGTATGCAAAGTCACATTCTCACCTATCTCTGGCAAGTGATAAAAAGTGCTCATAGGCGCGCTGATTTCATAACCTATGCCATTGACATCGATTAATAAAAAAGGCGGTTGTTTTTCAAGAAGAGTCCCGCGAATTTGTCCGATCATAGAAAAGCCTTTAAATCACAATCTTAAAAAATAATAGCATTTTAAGACTGTGACAGCCAACGCCTTTCAAAGGGAGAGGTGTTTAAGTTGATGGATCAACGAAAGCCCACACGAAAAGCAAGTGTTACCTCTCCCTCATCTCCCTCATCTACCTCATCTCCCTCATGGTAGAATGCCTCAACACGTCCTTGTTGGTCTTTACTAACAAGCAACGGCTTTTGATCATGTAATAGTGCAATGTGTATATTTTTAGCACCACCAAACAATGTACTGCCAACCTGCGAGGGACCCACTGCTCGTGCTTGGTTAATTAAAAAATTATGTAATTCAGAAATAGTGTTAGATAAAGACTGTATTCTCCAAGCCAAGAACCAATAGGGAGGATTATTGGAAAAAATCGACATAAATTGGCTTTTTAATTCCATTCGTATCTTTACCAAGTCTGGCTTTCCTTCAACACCTTCTAATCCTATAAGCACAATAGTTTTCATGCGATGATCCTCAGCATGTTCAGGAGAAGGAGACAATAATAAGTCCACTACCTGACCTGAAGCCAAGTTAGTTATTTCAGCTCCTGTAGAAGAAGTCATTGTTTTGCTTGTTTGAAAGTACGTAGTATCTAATAATACACTGCCGTCACTCGCAAGAAGTCGTTCCCTATCAACGTAACGTTCTGGATCTGTGGAAAGTTGTATATTTTCTCCTCGCAGTAGCACAGGGAGCGCTTCTTTTGTTTCTGGTTCTCTGGGCGCTGTGCTTATACTAGGTTCTGGTGGTTTACTTTCTGGTTGTGATGATAATAATGGTGGTGGTGCGAGAGGGACTTCTTTTATTTCTGGTGACTTGGGTTCAGGACTTATACTACTTGAAGAAGCTGATTCCTCCTCCTCTGCTTCATCTTGTTTTTTTTCCTTCTCACCTGCTTCTTTTCTTGAAAATATATTTCCCACGTTTTAATAACTCCCAAATCTGAATTAATTTAAAACCGATAATACCACCATCTATAACTAATTGACTATTTTCATCATTCAAATTTCATTAAGTTTCCGGTTGATAATTGCGCCAAGAATTGGTTTTTTTAGAAGTTTTCTTGGATAATAATAAAATATTATTTTGTCTATAAGCATGACATAAAGCCAACCCCAATGCGTCTGCCGCGTCTGCTTGCAGTTTTATATTATTAATATTTAATAAACGTGCAACCATATGCTGCATTTGCTCTTTGCTCGCACCCCCAAAACCCACAATGGCTTGTTTGACTTGTCTTGCAGAATATTCGGCAATGGGCATGTGCAACGCCACAATAGCCGCACCCCGTGCTTGACCTAATTTTAAAGCAGAATTGGGATTTTGATGCATAAAAACTTGCTCGATAGCAGCAACCTCTGGCTGATAACGCTCAATAATTATTTTTAATGCTTGATAAATTTGTTGTAAGCGAAAGTTTAAGGGCGCCTTAATATCTGTGCGAATACAACCACAATCTAGAAAATAATGCTGATTATTTTTTATTTGAATTAAACCATACCCTGTGATACGCGAGCCGGGGTCGATTCCAATAATGACCATGATTGTCCTTAATAATATTTTTTTGTGAAATTATATTAGTCATTCTATCGTATTACTAATATAATACAGGTGTAATACACTCAAAAAGGCAACGTTATGACTACAATCGTACCAGTTAGAATGAAAGAATACACCTTGGAACAGGTCGATAACTTACAGAAAAGAGTTC
>Ga0207010_1034_pt1 | contig 34119 bp, 28 predicted proteins | sample Alteio_BWMinCont_82_FD_153465 | JGI IMG/M metagenome (GOLD analysis project Ga0207010, IMG submission 153465) | Enriched cells from forest soil in Barre Woods Harvard Forest LTER site, Petersham, Massachusetts, United States -... | ecosystem: Environmental > Terrestrial > Soil > Temperate forest >...
GTACCCGAAAATGTAGAGCTTGAGAGATCGTAAAACACCGACTCCATAGAAGAGGGATCTCGCCTCGTCACTTCCTTGTATAGGTAATCAGAAAGATCATTTTTGAGATCGTTGATAACTGAAAGCTCGCGAAAAATTCTAGAAGGGTTAACCTGAGAAGGTTCTATATTCAAAATATATGGTAATGCAGTGTCTTGAAACCATCTGCAGACCTGAGATTTGCTTGATGGATTAACACAGCGATTAATCGTAAGAATTGCAGCAATAGCTGACAAAGGAACTTCTCGCTCACTGTTATTTTCAAATACGCTATTCAACCCCCATGAATTCCAAGTTTCTAATAAAACAGCAACATCTAGATAAGCGTAGTTTTTTATCGTAATAAGATCGTCAATTGATGCTATAGCAGAATTTTGCCCTTTCATTGACCTCAAAACCAATTTCCAGTTATTAGCATCACTATCAGATAGCTTTCCCAACGTAAGGAGAATCTCTTTTTTAACTTTTCCATCCTCTCGAAATGACCTTGCAAGGCTATATGACTTGTATTCTTTACCTTCGCGCCGACAACTTCTCCAGTGTAAATGTGCTTTAGATATATCCATAGGGTACAGCATAGACTTCAATATTTAAAGATGTTAACTTACCACATAGGTGAAAATATGTAAATAAATAATATGTTTAGACTACAATTTGATTAAAAAAATGCAAACTCCTGAACATCAATATTTTGCGGTTTCTTACTGGTAAACATGGGCTAAAGGATCCATTATTTTCTCAGTGCTATTTGGGGTCTTTGGCTTCTTTTTTCTGGGCCTTGAGGGTATCTGTGAAGTATTTGGCAAGGTCTTGCTTGAGTTTTTTGAGGGAGTTGGGGTCTGTGTACATCATGTGGCCGGCATGATAGTACTTCATAGTGACGTGGTTGAGGAGGGAGGGATCGAGACCGAGGTGATTGAACGTATACTCAGTTGCAAAGAATGGTGTGGCGAGATCGTAATAGCCATTGGCGACAAAAACCGTGAGGAAAGGATTTTTAGTCATCACCTTCCTCAAATTCTCTGAGACATTCAGATACTGGTTGGTTATGCCGTAATCCCATGTGTTGCCTAGGGATGCCAAGAGTGTATAGCGTTGGTTCATAGACCACTTCAAATCGGTATGGACATACTCGTTGAAGGCTGCAGCAAAGGCTCCGAAGATAGCGCTGATGCTGGGATCGTATTCAGTATGCTCCCCTGCCGCATCGGCGTCGATACCTAGATAACGGCTGTCAAAGCGTCCTATGGTCCTTTTGTTGCTGCGAAGCAGTTCTTTATCGAATCGGGACATTTCTATACGCAGATTACTTTTCTCGATGAAGTTGGGATCGATGCCAGTGAAGTAAGCGAATTTTTTTATGACTTCCTGTTTTTCAACTTGTGAGAGTAAGTCGCCTTTAAATAGAGCCTTGACATAATCGTTAGAGACGAATTGGCGAGACAGCTCAATAGTTTTATCAAAGTTTTCCTGCAATTCAGGAGCCAGCTTTTTGTGGTACCAGGCCGCTGCAGTATAGCTAGGAAGATAGAGAAGATAAGGGAGGTCATTGCCTGCGCTAAAGTCGATTGATTCGAAGTTCAGGATGGAGGAGATAAGGATGATGCCATTAATGTAGAGATAGTCCTTGTCGTGCATGTAGTTGGCCAAGGCAGCTGCCCGAGTGGTGCCATAGCTGGCACCGACGATGAATTTAGGCGATTCCCATCGGTTAACTCTGGTGACGAAGAGGCGGATGAATTCGGCAAAGAATTTAATGTCTTCCTCTACTCCGTGATATTTTTTTTCATCTTCAAACGGAATGGCTTGACTATAGCCTGTCGAAACAGGGTCGATGAAGACAAGGTCAGTCATTTCAAGCATGCTGAAATCATTATCGACCATTTTGTATGGAGGTAGTGTGTCGCCGCTGACAGATAAATCGACACGTTTGGGTCCTAGCATTCCAAGGTGCAGCCAGACCGATGAAGAGCCTGGTCCACCGTTGAAGCAAAATGAGATGGGACGATTGGCAGTATTATCCACACCCTCTTTAATATAGCTGATGTAGAAGACGCTGGCCTTGGGGTTGCATTTTTCATCTTTGAGAATCAAGGTGCCGGCGACGGCTTTGTAGGCGATTTTTTTGCCGTTAATGGTTATTTCGTGGGAAGTTTCAATAGCCTCGTCCTTAGTGACGCATAGTTCAGGAGGCACGGTTGAAAGAAGGATGAAGGATGAAGGATGAAGAATGAACAAAGCAAAAAAAAGGAAGAAGAATGGATGATAAAAGAGGTCAAAGAGTTTTTTAAACATAGAAAATCCAATAGAATTAAATTGCATTGTAGCTATTTGTGATTTTAGGGCAAAGGGAGAAAAAGCTAAGAGAACATATTAGATGCCTTCTTATCGCTTTTAGTCTTAGCCTTTCACCTTTAGTAAAAGTTTTTTGTAGCGTGAGGTTTGGCCGGAAAGGATAGTGATGCTGCTTTTGGGGATGGCGTAGTGTTTGGAGAGGAAACGGATGAGTTCATCATTGGCCTCCCCCTTCTCCGGAACAGCAGCGAGGCGGATTTTAAGCTCATCGTTTTCCCAGCCGACAATTACTGTCTTAGAGGCTTTGGGAATCACCTTCACCTTTAAGATGATTTCATCTTTTATCTGTTGCATCAATTTGAACATTTAGTTATATATATGTTTTCTAACCAGGAGTTTTATATGTGCAAAACAGCACCTTTGGTCCTTTGCGTAATTTTAATTACTTTAGCGGCTTTGGGCAACCTTATCCGATTCATTTGGAGTGTTCCTGTCGTCATAGGAACGGTACATGTACCAAACTGGACAGGCGGAGTTGCTTTTCTGATTTTGGGAGCAATAGCCGTATGGGGATTTAAGGCTCTTTGCCCTTCATGCTGCGGATCTTGTTCAACTGATCGTAAAGATCAGCAAAAGTAATCAGGATTGCCCCTCCTCTTTGCATGAGCTCCAGAGCTTCCCTGGAGTCATTTTCTTTGAGGTTGACCCCCCTGCAGGCATCAACGATGACGTAGGGAGTAAATCCAAGCTGCAATGCGTCTAGCACGGAGTATTTCACGCAGTAGTCGGTCGCTAGTCCGGCGACGTAGATTTCATTGCCCCCTTTATCTTTCAGATAGTCTTCCAGTCCGGTTGATTTGAGATGTTCATTATCAAAAAAAGTACTGTAGCTGTCGATCATGGGATCGGTTCCTTTATAGATCACTTTATCGATGGAAGTGGTGTCCCAGCCCGAAGCAAATTCAGATCCTTTAGACCCCTGGATGCAGTGTGCAGGCCAGAGGATTTGATCGATGCCAGACAGCTGGACATGTTCGCCGGGCTCTTTATTGTGGTTATTGGCGAAGCTGCAATGAATGGAGGGATGCCAGTCTTTAGTGGCTACAATGATGTCGAAAGGATAGTGGACAAGCTGGTTGATAAGCGGGATAATTTTGTCTCCGTCTTGAACTGCGAGGGCACCGCCCGGTAGAAAATCATTTTGGATATCGACGAGTAATAGAGCTTTCATAATTTCTTTTTTGAAGATGATTGTCGGATATGTTTGATTAAGTCGATTTTCTTGTCATAAATCGTTTTCTCCATTCCAACATAATACGTATGGGGATTAAGGAATCGTTTAATACCTACATGAAAACGGTTTAATTCTTTACTAGTGTAGTCGCGAACTTCGTTAAGTGTAGGTTGTTTATAAACCAGTTTTCCCTTTATAAAGATAGGGACTAAGAGATCTTTGGATTTCAATTCATTAGTAATAAGTTTTTCTTTGGTCGCATCGAATGGATCTATGGCCAAGCTCCCCTCTTGTAAAGGATCGTTAATATCATACATCACATCGAAGAGATAGCTGTATTCGTCGTAGAAGCGTTTGACCTGGAGGATGCCGGGATTCGACACCTTAACCATCTGTTCGGAAAGTTTTAGTTTATATTGCCAATCTTTGCCTGGATCTCGGATAGCTGAGAGCTTGTAAACAACATCCAAGGCGGACTGGTTTTTGCCTGTCACCAGATTTGTTCCAACGCCCCACACATTGATCTGAGCTCCTTGACGCTTCAGTTCGCTGATAATTGTTTCATCGAGCTCGTTGCTGCCGACAATAAATGAATCTTTAAATCCAGCCTTGTCGAGAAGTTCGCGGCTTCTAATGCTGAGGTCGGCAAGGTCGCCTGAATCTAGTCTGATTCCAAGCAAGCCTTTCCCCTGCTTTTTTAACCAATGACCCACTTCTATCGCTTTTTTGACTCCTTCAATGGTATCGTAGGTGTCGACAAGAAAAACGCAGTTATTCGGAAGGGCTGTCGCATATGCTTTAAAAGACTCCATCTCATCGTCAAAGACCATGACCCAACTGTGGGCGTGGGTCCCCATGACAGGGATGTCAAAAAGTTTTCCTGCAAGGATATTTGAGGTCGAATTGCATCCCCCTATATAAGCAGCACGGCTAGCTGAGAGGGCTCCATCAATCCCTTGAGCCCTTCTCAATCCAAACTCGAGAACAGGCTCTCCTTTAGCCGCAAGGCAGATCCGCGCTGCTTTCGTTGCGATAAGGGTGGGAAAGTTAATGAGATTAAGCAAAGCGCTTTCAAGGATTTGACATTGGATGAGAGGACCTTGAATGCGAAGGATGGGTTCGTAAGGAAAGACGACAGTCCCCTCAGGGACAGCATCGATCTGGCCTGTGAACTTCATTTTAGAAAGATAATCTAAAAACTCCTTATCGAAGTAAGGTTTTTTATCAGGCCCGAGAAGTTTCTCAAGATAGGCCAGGTCCGATTCATCAAAATGAAAATTCTGGACAAAGTCGATGACGCTTTCAAGTCCGGTGGCAATAGTGAATCCGCCTTGAAAGGGACTTCTACGAAAAAAAAGGTGGAACACCGATTCTTTGTTATTCAGATTCAACTTCCAATAGCCAAAAGACATGGTCATTTCGTAAAAATCGGTTAGCAAAGCCAGCGACTGATTATAAATTTTAAGGATGGAATCTTTTTTCATTCAACTATTCGGCGCTCTTCAGTTGCCGCTGCTGCAAAAGAGCTTGTTTGCGCTGTTCGAGCTCATCGATCTTTTTTTGGAGGCGGTTGGTTTTAAGTTCATTTTTTTTGATTTTCATCACTTCTTGTCCATACGCCTGCCAGTCGGCGATCATCAATCCTTGTCCATCAACCTCCTCTTGCATTTCTACAAGCTGTTCTTTATGAATTTCTTCCCTGAGTTCGCCGATCTTTTTGTCGATAGAGGTAATGAGGTCATCAGGTTTTTGTGCAAACAGGCACAACGGCAAACATATAATGATCAATAGTGCGAGTCGGTTAATCATAAAATTCCTTTTTCAGTTTTGGGTGCAGGTTAACGAATTTTGAATTAATAGACAAGGAAGAGGAGGATACTGCAGCAATTCGGACTTAGGGGGAAATTGGTGAAATTCTTCTTTTTCCCTAGGAGGCTCATCAGACAAACTTGTATCGGTTTGCGCGTTGCCCAGATGTATAAAGCTAAGAGTGGCGAGCTCGGAGCGAAGCGAAGAGCGATTGATGTTAGTCCTTACGCCGTTATCGGCATAAGAGCTAGCCACTAAACGATGACATACTTTAGCGGCTCCTTTATATTCTTCTATAAATAATCAAGCATAGCCAATCACTGCTCAAAAAATCACTTTATTTCCTTCATAAAAAACTGAACTCCAAATAGCCGATTGTGCAAAATAAGAGAGTATTGAAATAAATAACATCAATAAACTAAATTAAATAGGCCTCATGAAATATTGTGGACGTGTTTTTAGTGATAATGAAATCGAGTTCATCAGAAACCTCGCTTTATATCCTGATATAAGCAGGCGCGAGCTTTCGCGACGTTTTTGTCAGGAATTCGGATGGCTTAAGCCAGATGGTAGTCATATACTTGGGTCACAAAACTTTACCCGGTGCTCAGTTACGTTATTTTGCACACTCAGAAGAAGGGCTTCTAGCTTTATTTGGCTTTGGTGCTGCAGCATGGAAGGTTGCTCCCAGGGACAAGTTTATTGGTTGGCCGTCTAATCAACGTGAAAACAATTTACATCTCATTGTTAATTAGGTTTAACGCTTATAATCTTCCGATAAAAAGCATTTGGGTATTTCCTCTGACAAAATGCTTTCGTGAGGTTCTCAATAACACCGTTAATGGTGAATAAAATAGATAAGCATTATGCCTAAACCAAATGCAATCATCTGCAATAATTATCGAACATCATTTTTTTCAGGAACTGTCTGCCGTAATCCGTTTACACAACCTAAAGGGATGTCATATGCTGCTTGGCAAAAGAATCTAAAAAGATTTTTTAGGAGTTGCTTAAGAAAGAGAAGCACTCTCAAACATGCTTGTAAGGACAGTAAACCACTTTTGGATAAGTTAAACAGCGAGTTTGAAAAAAAAACAAAATGAGCAACGTGAACGACTCATAAGCGAACAGACAACGGTGATATTGAATGAACTTGCTACAACCGATTCGGAAAAAAACGAAGAGATCAAGCTTGAGTTAATTACAATGCTCAAACAATTTTGTGAAAGAAAGGGCATCCACGAACAGATTGAAGAAACTATCCCCGATCGCCGCAATCAAGATGTGATCGTGTATTCTAAACAGTCTCTTATGATGTCTGCTATGATGATTTTCCTATTCAGAATGGCTTCCGGTAATGGATTTGATGTTAAGAGTCACGATAATGACAATAAATATTCCAAAGCGAATGTCGCTAAATTTATCGAAGCTCCGGAAGATTGTGTACCTGTGATTAAGACGATAGAAAAATTCCTCACCAACTTGGAAATGGACAGAGGCACTGAAAATGAAAAAGTTAAATGGCAGCATAATATGCTCGTTTTCTCTTTTATCTTTTTAGGAGGTTTAAAAATTCCTATTTATCGCCATTGCATTCGGGCCAAGCAGGTCGTCAACTTGGAATGCGCCTCCGACTCAGTCCATAAACAGTTATGTCTACATAAAAACAGGAATGCGAACTGGTTGCTCTCAAAACAGCTTTACCTATCATAAGAGAGGCTTTTCCTCGGATGAATATTGTTCTTCTTCTAGATGGACTTTATGCAAATAAGTGTGAATGGCTATTTTCGTGGATGCTATCAGCGAAAAACTGTCAGACTGCAGCCTATCATGCCCGTCTGCGCTGGGAGGAAGAGGATTTGTTCAACTCTTTGAAGAACCGGGGCTATAATTTGAAGCATGACTTCTCACGGAATCCACGTTCCTGCTTCAACTGGCAAGCGATTGCCCTTTTTGCTTTTGGTGTTTTTGAGCTGTTTCGTTTTTCTGAGGCAGTCAAACAAAGAGGTCATTGTACACAGATAATACTGGCGGAAACGCTTCAAGCGCAGCTCCTTCAGATAAAAATACTATTAAACCTCAGATTTCACGAGGAGATAATCAGTAGAGTCCGAATTGCTGTCAAATTGCAATTTGCGATTTTGGTTTACCTCTAATAGGCAGGAGTGTATAGATTTATTTATAACTAAGGAGTAATTATGAAGGATCAAGCAGTGCCATCTAAACTAATGACAGTGAATAGCTTAAAAGAGCAAGAGATGAAGCCAGTCATTGATGCCATTAATCCGCTTGTGGCTGATGCCTTTGCCTTGTATGTCAAAACGAAGAATTTCCACTGGCATATGTCAGGCCCCCATTTTCGCGATTATCATCTGCTTTTTGATGAGCAGGCCGAACAAATCTTTGAAATAATCGACGTGCTGGCGGAACGTATCCGCAAGTTGGGCGGACTCACCATCCACTCCATCGGGGAAATAGGCAGGCTGCAAACTATCAAAGATGACAATGACAGCTTTGTCACGCCACAAGATATGGTCAAACGTCTGATGGAAGATAATAAAAACTTTGCTGCTAATCTACGCAAAGCCCATAAAGTCTGCGTAGAATGCGACGAAGTGGCTACGGCTAGCTTCCTGGAGATCTACATCGATGAAACAGAACGGCGCACCTGGTTTCTCTTCGAAGTACAAGCCATTTAGTCGTTCGCACGATCAACAAATCGGTATTTTACAAATCTCTCTAGGCGATTGAGTGACTCAGGTAAGTCCTTGCGACCGAAGCCGAGTCGGAAATAGTTGCCGTTTGTATCGAACTTCGAACCGGGCATGATCAACACCCCTTCGCGCGTTATCAGCTCATCAGCGAACTCTTCGATTGCCATAGAGGTCAGCAGCTTTGGAAAGGCTATTGGACCTGCAGTAGGCCTCTTCCAGGTAAAAATTTTCTGGAATTTTTCAAAGAATTGGTCGAGTAATCCGAGGTTGCGCCGGATGATATAGAGATTTTTTTCGATGATCTGTTCCTTAGCTCGCAGGGCAATAAGGGCTAGAATTTCACTAGGTCCACTGTTGCAGATGGTCAGGTAGCATTTATAATCCAGGCATGCCCCCAATAATTCAGTATCCTGTGTAGCGAGCCAGCCAATCCGCAAACCTGCAAGTCCGAATGTCTTCGACATCACCCCTAAACTGATTGCTTTGTCATAGAGATCGGCAGCCGCTGGCAAAGAGGTGCCTGGACGGTGTTCAGAAAAGCGATAGACCTCATCGGAGAACAGATAGGCTCCGGCCTTTTTAGCAATTTCAATAATTTCATCCAAAGTAAACCGGTCGATCTGGGCTCCGGTCGGATTATGGGGGAAATTAATGATGATGAGTTTGGTAGTAGGCTTGACAGCTTTGGCTAGCTCTTCTACATCAAAGACCCAGCCTCCTCCCCTCTCTTTCAGTGGAAGAAGTGTGACATCAGCACCGATCTCATTGGGGATTGTCTTCAAAGACTGATAACAGGGAGTTGGTACTATCACATGGTCGCCGCTCTTTAAGAGGACATTCATAAATGCAAAAATTGCTTCTTCAGCACCTGCGAAGGTGCCAATATTTTTATCATTCATATTTTTGTAGAGCTTGGCGATCTCCCTCTTCAAGAGGGGGTGCCCAGACATATGGGTATAACCCAACTTCATGTCATCCCATAATATTTTGGCATCGTCATCAGCCAGAGCCAGTAGCTCTTTTATTGACATCGATTCATTGTCTGACGCGCATAAATTGTACGGTGTGTTGAACTCATATTGGTCAAAATACTTCTCAAGCTTAAAGACAGGCAGCTGCATACATCCTCCACATAAAATGAAGTCTAGAATACTTTTATCATCCAATATTTTCAAGAGTAAGTGAAGTGCAAAATTTCGCCCTTTTATTCATTCTTACTCTGGAGGAAGGTCTGGATCGTAGTGGCGTTGGCGGCGGAGATGCCTTTGACTTGCAAGAGCTCTTCAACTGTGGCAAGCTGAACCTTTTTGAGGCTGCCGAAATGGATCAACAAAGCTTTGCGTCTGGCCGGTCCGATGCCAGGAATATCATCCAGACGGCTATGGAGGGTTCCTTTTGAGCGCCGTTTACGGTGGAAGGTCACGGCCACGCGATGGGCTTCGTCACGGATCTTCTGCAACAAGAACAGGATCGGCGAATTTTTCCTTAAAATAATCGGATCTTTTCTCTCCGGCCGGAAAATCTGTTCTTCAGACAATCCTTTATCGTGACGGCCTTGTTCCTTGGCTAAACCGATAATATCGACGCCGGCGATATTCAACTCTTCAAAGACTTTCAAAGCAATATTGAGCTGACCCTTGCCGCCATCGACTATTAGTAAGTCGGGAAGGTCATTTTCCTCTTTAGCCCGTTTATACCTCCTTGTCAACACCTCGTTCATGGCCGCGTAGTCGTCCGGCTTGCTGCCGATTTTCAGTTTATACTTCCGGTAGCGTTTGCTTTCTTTCAGCCCATTGGTAAAAGCAACCAGCGACGAGACCGGTTCGTGGCCGGCGATATTGGAATTATCGAAACACTCTATCCGGGTCGGGTAATTATTGAGCGACAGCTTTTCCTGCATCTCCAACAATGTTTTTTCACGGATACTAGCCTCATCTTTCTGCGACTTAAAGACAGCTTCGGCATTAGTATTGGCCATATCGAGCAGAGCCTTTTTCTCCCCTCGCTGCGGGACAGATACCATCACTCTTCGTTTCTGTCTTGCTGAAAGGATCTCTTCGACCGGAATCTCATCGCCGATTGAAAGGGGCAATAAAATCTCTGGAGGAATCTCAGAGGCACCTTCATAATGCTGCAAGATGAAGGATGAGATCAACTCATGGTCGTCCTCGACGAAATTCTTAAAATCAAAATGGAACGATCCGATGAGCCTACCGCCCCTAAAAGTAAGTTGGGTGATAATCGCCTCCCCTCCTTGTCGATACAAGCCGATGGCATCAGCATCGTGCCCTAATGGACGGTCAACATACTGGCTTTCGATCGTTTTTTCAATTTGGCGTATGACACGCAGAATCTGGGCGGCCTTTTCGAATTCGAGATTCTCAGAGCGATGCTTCATTTCATCATAAAGGTCTTTCACGACCTCTTTGTCCTGACCTTTCAGGAATTTAATGGTCCTATCCAAATGATTGTCATACTCCTCCTTGGTACATTCACCCGTGCAAGGAGCCGCGCACCGCTTCATCTGGAACAACAGACAAGGCCGTATCCTGCGGGCCATTTCCTGATCAGAACATTGCCTTAATGGGAAAAGCTTATTGAGCAGATCGAGAGTCTCGCGGGCAGCCTGAGCACTGGTATAAGGGCCGAAGTAGAGCCCGTCCGGATCAGGCGATCCGCGATAACGTACAAGCCTCACGGCGGGCCACCGGTCTTCATAGGAAATCTTCAAAGCAATGTAGCTTCTATCATCTTTTAGTAAAGCATTGTAATGGGGTTTGTATTGCTTGATAAGATTATTTTCAAGGAGCAGCGCCTCTTTTTCTGACATTACCACGATGGTTTCTATATTCGCGATTTTCTCAACTAGGTAAGGAATCATCTGGCGGGTGTCGTGCCCAGCGCCAAAGTATTGCTTCACCCTGATTCGCAGGTTTTTAGCTTTTCCGATGTAAAGGACTTCACCATCCTTGTTTTTCATTAAATAAACACCCGGCTGGGTAGGAAAAGTGCTGATTTTTTTTGGATCGTAAGACATTAATTTTTCTGTTGAAGTTCAATGAGATAATTATGGAAGGTAACCCTAAGGTCCTGCCAATACTTTTCTAAACGGTTTTGCTGTCTGGTAGCATGGATAAACCAATCGAGCGTCTTCTCTATCGCTTTGATTGTATGAGCTAATAATTTATTCTCCGACACCACAACATCAATCCAATTAGTGAATTTTTTGATTTTTAAATGATCCGGATCAAACGGTTTTTGATGGGCCCCGTAATAATTAATCTGCTCCAGAGCAGCATCATTGGTACGCAAACGCCTTCTCGCCTCGGGCGTTTTCTTCGTATTGATAACAGTCTCAGGAGAAATAGCCTGCAGCTGCTTAAGATCAGCTTCATCAGTCTCTAGTTTATTACTCTGAATATTTACCGAATCCTCTTCAGGTAGGGAGTCAATTCCTGGTTGCATAGGAGACCTCCTTTTAGTCTTATTGTAGCATAAAAGGGATTTAGGTGGTCTTAGTCGTCGTTATCTTCGATGACTGGAAGCTTGGCTTGATTTTCCTGCATGGCAAGCTGACCGCAGGCGGCAGCGATGTCCACACCTTTCGTGTAGCGGCAGGTATTGACGATACGACAGCCAAAAAGGACGGTACGGAAATCTTTAATGGCCTTTTTTTCAGGCCGTTTTAATCTGACGCCTGGAATTGGGTTATAGGGGATCAGATTGACGGTACATTGTTTTCCCTTTAACAAATGGGCCAATTCGAGGGCATGGTCGGGATGATCATTGATCCCTGACAGTAGGACATACTCATAAGTAATATCGCGCTTGGTCTTGGTTGTATACTCATCCATAGCTTCCATGATATCCTCTAATGGATATTTACGGGCGTAAGGAATGATCTTTTTTCTGATATTCTGGTTAGGGGCATGCAAGGAAAGGACCAGATTGACTTTCAATCCTTCGGAAGAAAGCCTCTTAATGCCTTCTACAATTCCTACGGTCGACACAGTAATGCGCCTTTGGGAGATATTTAAGTAGTCGGGATTGCTTAAGAAATTGATTGATTTAACAACGCTTTCATAGTTTTTTAGAGGCTCACCCATCCCCATGTAGACAATATGAGAAACCTTCTCGTTCTTACTGGAAAGCCATTTGTTAATCTGAAGGATTTGCTCAACAATCTCCCCTGAGCGCAGATTTCTAAAAAACCCCTGTTGTCCGGAGGCGCAAAAGGCGCACTTGGCCGGGCATCCTACCTGCGATGAAACGCATACAGTGCGGCGGTGACCTGAGCAAATTAAGACCGACTCGACAAGACTTCCATCACGCAGTTTCCACAGGAATTTGAACGTCTCGCGGTCGTTGGACTCGGTCATTTTGACCAGTTCCAGCATCGGCAAGCGGATATGCTTGTTAAGCTTGTCGCGCAGCTCTCGGCTTAAGTTGGACATCTCATCCCAGGATAAGATCCCTTTTTCATAAATCCAGCTGAAAATCTGCTTCGCGTGAAACTCTTTCTCTCCCTGCTCTTTCAACCAGGCTTTAAGTTCATCTATATCTAGTTCTGAATAATCAAACATTTTGACCAAAAATTAAATTTATTATACAAAGGATATCAGAAACAAAATTATTTAGCTACCTGATTTTTAGGATTTTAGCTATATTATAACCTTTCGAAACCAAAACAAGGAGTAAATATGCTTAAGCGATTATTCATTTTATCTATCATCACACTCGGTTCCTTAAACGCAAAAGAAGTCGATGAATCGGTCATTATCGGTCATTATTCCATGAAAGAAATCATAACTCCAGGCGCATTCACCTGCGACGACCAAGAGCACAAGTGCACTTCCGTACCCAAATTCGCCTGCAAAGACTGTAAGTAAAGGTAAACATGATTACTTTTCAGCAAGTATTACGTCAATTAGCCGTATTTTGGGAAAAACAGGGATGTATCATCCATCAAGGATATGATCTGGAAGTGGGTGCTGGGACATTCAATCCAGCGACCTTCTTGCGCTGCCTGGGCCCAGAGCCCTACCGTGCTGCCTACATCGAACCTTCGCGACGCCCCAGTGATGGACGCTATGGAACCAATCCCAACCGTCTTCAGCACTACTTTCAATTTCAGGTGGTGCTGAAGCCCTCGCCATCCAACATTCAGGAACTTTATTTGCAGTCACTTGAAGCCTTGGGATTCGATCTATTAAAGCATGATATCCGTTTTGTCCATGACGACTGGGAAAACCCCACCATAGGTGCCTGGGGACTGGGCTGGGAACTTTGGATGGATGGCATGGAAGTCGGTCAGTTCACCTATTTCCAGGCTGTCGGCGGCGTCGAATTAAAACCCGTCACCGGAGAAATCACTTACGGCATTGAACGTCTTGCTATGTACCTCCAGCAGGTTAACAGTATTTTCGATTTGCAATGGAATGAAGATTTGACATATGGAGATATCTATCACCGCAGCGAAGTAGAATGGAGCCATTACAACTTCACAAAAGCTAATACAGAGATGTGGCAGCGCCACTTTGAAGACTACGAACGGGAAGCTAAACGGCTTATTCAGGAAAACTTTCCCATCCCCGCTTACGACTTTGTGATCAAAGCCTCACATGCATTCAATATTCTGGATTCCCGCGGAGTGATCTCTGTCACCGAAAGGACAGGCTATATCGGCCGCATCAGGGATTTGGCACGCCAGGTCGCTGAAGAATACATGAACAGCAGAAAAACACTTGGGTATCCCCTCCTTAACAAATTCAAGACAAACAAAAAAGAAACGACTATACTCCCTCACCTTTCTAAAGAATTACTGAATGCCAAACCTGAGGAATCAGATGATTTCCTGTTCGAAATAGGATCTGAAGAGCTGCCAGCCACTTTTGTGGGAATAGGCAGCAGAAATCTGGAAAACAACCTTCGAACACTATTGGAAAAAGAAGGAATATCTTTCAAAAAAGTGACTTCCTATTCAACTCCGCGCCGCCTTGCTGTCTATATCCAAGAATTAGCCAAAGGAAAACCTGCACAGTCGACCGAAAAGAAAGGCCCTTCTGTCGAGCAAGCATTTGCTCATGGCACGGTGACTCCTGCCGGAGAAGGCTTCTTCCGCTCCATTGGAATTCAAGTTTCTACATTAGACGCAATTAAACAGCAAAAAGTATCAGGAGTTGAAATCAGAGCTGTCAAAGATATCCCCTATCTTTTCGGCACAATCAAACACGAAGGAAAAGCGACTGCATCTATTTTGCAAGAGCAACTCCCCTCCCTCATCCTCAACCTAGAATTCCCGAAAAAGATGCGCTGGGGCGATTCTGAAATCACCTATGCACGTCCATTAAAATGGATCATAGCCCTCTTTGGTAAAGAAGTGATCCCATTCCAGATCGGAGAAATCATTTCCGGAAAAACGACATTCGGTCATCGTCAGCTCACTCCTAATGCCTTTGATATTACTTCTCCGGGAGATTATGTCAACGCTCTGCGCCAAGCCAATGTCATGGTCGATCCGATCGAAAGGAAAGGACAGATCCTGGCACAATTAAAAGAACTGGAAAAGGAATCTGGCGGAAAAATCATCGAAGCTGACAGAGTCATCCCGCAAGTCCTTAACCTGGTTGAATGGCCTTTCTTAACGATTGCCGACTTCCAACACCACTTCTTAAAAGCACCGCAAGAAGTGCTTATTTCCGAAATGGTCGAACACCAAAAATACTTCCCAGTAACAGACCAAAAAGGAAAATTGATCAATAAGTTCGTCATCACAGCTAACATCCCTCCGACAGATAACATCCGCAATGGAAACCAAAGAGTCCTTTCTGCCAGATTATCAGATGGTATTTTCCTCTACGAAGAAGACCTTAAATTAAGCATGGAGGATTTCAACGAAAAGTTAAAGAAAGTGACCTTTCAAAAAGAGCTCGGAACGGTCTATCAAAAAGTTGAACGGATCAGAGGTAATGCCAAAGTGATTCAAAAAATACTAGGTATCAGCTCTCCGGCTAAGGTCGACCGCGCCGCCCTCCTTTCCAAGGCCGATCTAGCATCTAACATGGTCTACGAATTCCCCGAACTGCAAGGGACAATAGGGAAATATTACGCCCAAGCTCATGAGGAAGATCCTGAAGTGGCGATTGCCATCGATGAACACTGGATGCCACGCGGAGAAAACGCTCCCCTTCCTAAAACCGAAACGGGAGCTATCATCAGCCTGTCAGATAAATTGGACAACCTCATCGGCTGCTTTGCCATCGGACTCAAGCCCACCTCATCCAGCGATCCTTATGCCTTGCGCCGTCAGGTGCTAGGCATGATTAAAATTTTGATCAATGACAAATTTGAACTCCCTTTGAAAGAGACCATCCACCAATGCATGAGTCACTTTCCGAAAGGGATCATTAAAGACCCCAACCAAGTGGTGGACGACCTGCTGGCTTTCATGACCAACCGGATCAAAACCGTTTTCCTCGACTACGGCTTTAATAAAGATGAGATCGAAGCAAGCCTCTCCAGCGGCACTAACGATATCTACGACACATTCTGCCGCGTTAAGGCGCTCCATGAGTTCAGACTTGGATCCAAACAACAATTTGATTCCCTATTTGAGGTCTACAAACGTGCTAAGGGACAACTGGAGCAGGGTGAAAACAACGTTAAATTCCACGAGGAGCGGCTGACAGAACCGGCTGAAAAGAGTTTGTACTCCATCTTAAGCATGCAAAATAAGCCTTTTCTAGATGCCTTAGAGAAAAGGAAATACAACGAAGCCTATTCCCAAATCTCCGCCATCCAACAGCCTCTGGCTGATCTGTTTGATAACGTCAAGATCTTGGCAGACGATCCCAAATTGCGGGAAAACCGGCTGGCCCTGTTGAAGCACGTTTTTGGCCTCTTCGGACAGATCCTCGACTTCAGCAAAATTAGCAAAAATTAAACACGATGAACAAAGACATGAAGACGTAAAAAAAGACTATCTTAAATCCTTAGATCTATTTCTCTAGAACTATAATAACAATTATAATAATAAAATAATAATAACTCACGGTAGGAAACGGTTTTCCTGGCCGCGAGGTGGGACAGGACACTGAGAGGTCTTGATGCCAAAGAGATAGCGGTTCTTGGCCACCAACCGATATCCCCAATTGGTCATGAAACTAGGAAGAAAGAAAAAAACGCCTGGAATTGCCCAGACACCACCGATCAGCCAAAACGCCCGAAAGCCGGCTTTGGCTTCGGTATAAATCGCAGGATCTGTCAGGTAATTTTCAACAAGGATCATAGTGTCTAGATTCTTGTATTTTGGATAGGTATCCCTCAACATTTTCGATGCTGTCATCCCTTGTAAAGGGGCAAAAGAGAAGATTTGTTTCTTGTCGATTTTCATGAAAAATCGGACAGCACAATCACAAAAACCGCACTCGCCATCATAGAAAATAAGATGATTACCCATAAATCCACCATATTTTCAATGCAATTTCAATGCAAGCATTACATTTAGGTTCTGTGATTCGAAATCCCTCATGCGGCATTTCGAATCTCAGTTTAAAAATAAAATCATTTATTTTTTTCCTGGTTTTCTATATATATTTTTAACTGTTTTAAACGGAGAACGAAATGTCTACTTTATCTTTGGCCGGTCCTCCCCCACCGGAACATAAATCGTCTGAACTCAACACGGAAGCTTCAATTCCTCCTTCTCCTGAGAGCTCAAATATTACGAATTCTTCCTCATTGACAGCTAACCTAAAAACATCAAGAGAGCCTTTCATTAATATTACTGATTTCACATCACTACCATCACGCCACCCAAGCCTTGATCGTCATTCTTCTAGCACTACACCTCACACGACTTTTGCTGCTCCTATCGCCAAGATTGTAGAAATCAGCAAGGAAATATTCGAAAAACTATCCCATTTTGACTCCTCAATCGTGAACCGAGATCAAACAATTGTGACTTTGACTCATGAAGAATTAGAAGAGATGGAAAACGATCTTATTCTTGTCATTAAACAAGTACAAGAATGCCTCCTGAATATGTTCAGGACAGGAGGGACTTCAGTCCATCCCAGCCTCTCCCTAAATGTCATACCCAAACAGGAACTTGAAAACCTAACTAAACTATGCGAAATCCTGCAAAATGAACACCCATCTTTTCTAAAACACTTAGCCGAAAGTTCCGCAAAAGAGGAAATCCACGCGGAGATTGCTAAAAATGACAATATCAAGGAATTTGTCGAGAGGTTCAATACCGATCTGGAAAACAGGGACAAGCTTAAGCAAGAAGCTTTTGCCAGGCTCAGTCGCATTAGAAAGAAAACCTGGCATACCGTTGATGGCAAACGTCTTTACCCCTTTGTGGAAGAGGTAACCAATACGCGCAACCAGTTTTACTTGATCTATACCTGCAGCGACCAAGATATTAAGGAAAGGGCCCTTCAAGACCTAATCGATGTTTTAGAAGGAGATCCACTAGTCACAAAGACATCGTTTGACCTTATCTTACTGCAAAAAAATCTCCATTCTCAATTAGCAAAAAAAAATGACGAGAAATCGGATGGTGAATTATATCAAACAGAAAACCTCTCCATTCCTTTACAGCGCCTTTTAATCAGATGTTATGCACGCACGCTAGAGTGCATCCTTCTGCATAGCAGCTATAGTCATTTAAATGCCTGTGATGAAAAAACCCGTGAACAAATTTGGACCGATGCTGAAAATCTAGCTAAAATGAATATCTCAGATATAGAGATTAAATTCTGGACTATGTTTTCTATTGAAGGGGCGATGCGAATTAAGACAAATGTCAGCACTACCGAGCAATGGCTGGGGAGAATTGCCTTGATTGTCCGTGCCGGTTTCCGGGTAGCTGGAACCATTTCATCACCTGAGAAGGCTGGAGAAGCCCTTTCATCGGCTTTTGAAGACTTAAGAAATGCCTTGCACCACATTGAATGGAAGCAAGACTGGTTTATACAAGTTCTAACGCTGACAAAAACCTCGCGAGCAGCCCAGGAAGAAGTGAAGATATTCAGAAATGTGGCGACAATTGTACAGGAACACAAGCATATGAAGAGCTGTTCTGAACTACTTTATGGTATCGTAACAGTTCTTGAATATACTGTGATAAACTCTACCAAAAACCAAATTAAAGAAGAAGCTTTCAAGTTACTCATTCAATACCTTTCTTTGCCTAATGAGCAAATCCAATGCCGGGTTATTTACGCCTTCTCAGCCATTATGAATTATAATAAATACGAGATGGGAAATACAGCCCATCTTGTCCTTGAACTGCTTAGAGTCACAAAAAACGTTTCAAGCGAAGAAGGAAAAAAGCTTTTGGACGAAATTCTTTCAGAGAGCGTTCCCCTGTCAGCAAAACCATCATACTTTTCTAATGTGATCAAATTTTTAATCCGTTGGGTCGGCGAAATCAAGCAGGAAGAGAATTGCGGCGGACATTCTCTTGTTACACTACTGTCCACCTCAGAAAAACCGTTCATTCCGACCTTGCTCAATTGCCTTAAAAAATTTGGACTTGTAACAGGTAGTGAAAGAGATGTGTATGGGAATACAGTCTATCATTTGGCCGCTAAACATAATAACGCCTCGATGATCACCCATGTACATCAAAGTACCCTTGGTGTAGATATCAATGCCCGAGATTTTCAAGATATGAACACTGCTATGAATGTGGCTATCAGTTTTGAAAATACACAGGTTGCTTTACAACTGCTTGAATATGGTGCTAATCCGACTTTGCAGAATAAATACGGAGACAATGCCTTTCATACTGCGTGTGAATTTGGTGATGTAATATTCATTACCAAATGTCTTGCAAAAAACACGGAGGGCATTAATGAAATGAATGTCTTTGGCTTTACTCCCTTAAGTATTGCAATATACAAAGATAATGTGGATATCGTCGAAGTCCTTAAAAAATATGGCGCACACATAGATGAGAATACCGGAGACTGCCTACATATTCACTTTGCTGCAAAACACCGGTCTGAGAGTTGCTTGAAATATTTTCTAGAAAAAATTAATGAAGAACTTTCACCTTCAGTCATCATCGAAATCAGCAAGATGATGTCACAGGACGGTATAGATATGTCTTGCAGCATTGAATTTGCTGAATATTATGTCAATCTCCTCGAGACAAATGGAAAACATGCTGATGAATTCATGAAATATCCCGACTTACCTCAGCCAAAACGGGTCCAGGCAGTCTCAACATCTCAAGATCCGTCAATTCGATCACTGACCTCAAAACTAGTAAATATTCTGCAAAGCAGAAGAATAACAATAGGTGCCCATAGAGCGCCTCCGATACCAACCAGTACAATCAGGATTACCGGAACTCCATTGAATCCCCCCTTTCTTGTACAGTTAGTAAAAGATAGAAATATAAATACTGAAAATATCCAGCCAATTCATTTGGATCCTTATCTTGATAAGATAAATGATTGCGATATCAATAACAGTACCGCCATGACTTATGCAGCGCAACTGAGAAGCGCAGCGAATATTATAGGAATGCTTGCCAATGCCGGAGCTGATATTAATCATGCTAACGATTTGGGGTTAACCCCCTTACACATCGCGGTTGCACATCGAAATATTCCCGGCATTAGAGCTCTTTTAGCTCGCGGCGCTATCGTCGACAAGCCAAATACCTTGAAATTTACCCCATTGCATTTTGCTGCCTACTTGGGTGATTTACAGATAATAACAATACTGGTAGACGCGGGTGCCAGCGTAAATGCTGTTACTGTCTATGGGGATACACCCTTGCACCTAGTTTGCGGATGTCCAAATGCACGAGTCCCTCACATGAGAATACAGAGAAATTCAACAGGAGTAGATCCTTTTGAAATTAATACCGATAATCAAACCGAAATAGCAGAATTCCTCATTGGCCACAACGCTTCCATCGAAGCTGTCGATATTTTTGGCAACACTTTACTTCATCAAGCCGCAAGTTATGGTACAGAAGCGATGTGTGGATTTCTTTGTGCAAATGCTCCCCAGCTTTTCTGGAACTATAACAAGTTGCATGTTTTGCCAATTAAGATGGCATTAAGAGATAGAAGAAAAGGTCAAGTCGTCATTTTAATTAAATCAATGGCAAAAGGAGATTGGATGGCTTTAGATCATAAATTCCGAGAAGTGACAAAAGGAGAAATTACCTTGGGTACTCTCCTGGCTAAAGCGAACCTTTTTGAACTCTTTCAATCCATGGCCGATTTCCCTACAATAGGAAATGATAAGGATAACACCTTGAGACTAAATACCCCCCTTCATATTGCAGCATGGAATGGTTTTATTGAAATCCTAAAAGCCTATAAGGATAATAAATTAATCATTGAAACAGCAGACCATTTTGGGAACACTCCTCTCCATTTAGCTACCATCAGGGAGCAAGTTCCCTTTTTAACTAAGCTCCTATCATACGAACCTACTGCAAACCGAAAAAATGCAGATGGACGCATCCCTCTTCACTTGGCATCCCTAAAGGGAGGTCTGGATGCAATTCAACTCCTTTTAAAATATTATCCGCGCCCATATGAAAAAGATAGCCACGGCAATCTCCCAGTCCATCTTTCCTGCATCTATGGAAAAATTGATGCTGTAAAATTCTTTCTAAAATTATACCCTGACCTCATCAGTGCAACAAATGATGACGGAAAAACACTGCTTCATCTTGCCTCCAGTTATGGTCATATAACGATTACCAAACTGCTGATTACAGAAGGTGCCAATATGGAATGCAAAGATGCCTATGGTGCTACCCCTCTGACTGGCGCTTCCGCACAAGGGCATACAGATATTGTCAAACTGTTAATCCTTCATAAGGCTAATATCTGGGCAGTCAACGAGCAAGGGGAAACATCTTTGCACGTGGCTGTATTTGGCTGTCATGTTGAAATTGTAAGAGTGTTACTGGAAAGAAATGCAATTCTGGTATGTCCTCTAGAAAATGCGCTGGTAAATGTCTTGGACAGCAATAAAGAAGCCCCATTGCACCAACTCGCAAAAAGGAAAAGTGGAAATAATAAAGTAGTCATTTTTAAAATGTTAATGGATGCCGGGGCAAATCTTATCCACTGCGACGAACAAGGGATGAATGTTTTGCATTGGGCCTGTTTCCATGGTCAAGATGACTTAATCAAGACTATTTTCAATTTTGTATGGGATGCAAAAATCAAAACCAAAGATATCCTTGTTCAGGATCAGTTCGGTAACGAACCAATCCACAAAGTTTGCGAAAGTGGATATCTTTCAACCCTGAAGTTATTGCAAAGGCTTGGCTGCGATGCCGATGTCGAAAATAGAGGAGGACTCACTCCTATCCTTTTAGCGGCGTCATCAAAGCACTACCATCTTGTCGAATACCTTCTTACCCTTAATATTAAAATCAAAGCCACTGACAATAAAGGGCGCAACCTAACCCATATTATCTTAGACGTTTCTGACCTAACCATGGAAAGCCTCAACTTACTGGTTGACGTACTTAAAATAGACCCGACACTCGTCCGTCAACGTGATAGTGAAGGGCGATTCCCTCTTCATGTGGCTGCAAAATGCCATGTATTAGTTAAACTGAACAGAACACAAGGACCGCAAGTGGTGATTGACATCTTGATGGCTCATTTTAGAGGAGATCAAGATGCAAAATATAGATACCTGTGGAAAAAAGACAAAAGCGGCCGTAGGGCCGACCAGATCGCCGATGATAATAACAACCCCAACTTTGCCGTAGCCCTTCGCAACTACAATCTAGACAAGCTCAACAAGCTATCCGAGCCGGAAAGGTCAAAGTGCGTCATAGCATAATGGCGGCGCAGCCGCTTTGGAGTGCGCGTGCTCCTGAGGCTGTGAAAAAATAGGGCTGCGCAGCCGCTTTTGGAGTGCGCCGGCTCTGCCGGCGCTTTGTTATTACACGCACACATGCAACGAAAAACGTATCGTAGGCCATGCAATAATGGCCTCCAGTAACGATTATCCGCTCATCAATGGTGCTAATAACAAAGCGCCGGCGGAGCCGGCGCACTCCAAGAGCACCTGCGGTGCCCTTTTTTTCACAGCCTCTCTGCACCGATTTTTTGCGTCATTAATGCATTCACGCTCATTCCGGACGCGGGGGAGGATACGATGGTGGCGGCGGTGGTGTCGGAGGTGGTGGAGGAAAGTTTTCCAGATCAAAATCTTCATCTTCAAAGGAAGGATGCGATAGGAGGAGTGGAGGTGCAGACCGCTTAAAAGCTGATAGAAAAAGCCCGGGCGATAATCGTTCAGTATTAGCGATTCCTAAATTTGGAGTTCGAGTGCCAAACCTCGCAACAGCGACAGTCCCTATTTTAGGAATTATTTTAGAGCTTGCTCCTACACTAAGCCAAAGGCCTTTCTCATTGACGTTCGCATAAATCGAACTGGTCCTAGTAGCAGCACCCGATCTAACAGTTTCCAGGCAATAGAATTTTAGGTTTTGAACAGGTTTTTTTATAAACAGAAAGAAAAATACTGAAGCTGCTTCTAGCGCTTTAGGAAAGCCATATTGAACTTCAGACCTCACAGAAAGCGCTCTAAGTTGAGCCACCGCTGCTTTCTTTCCAATACCGATACTATCATTAAGCAGCTGTTTTGTTATCATTACCCAATAGGAATCCTCTATGGGTTCATCTCCATATTTCTCAATGATTTTAGAACAAACTCCCCTAAAGCCTGTTAATTTGCGTTTAAGCAGTTCCTCGAACCTTTTTAGGACAAAAGGTTGCCCATTCACTGTTTTGGGTATTCTCAGAACAATACGAGTATCCATTACTCTGTTTCCTGGAAATAGGTCGCATGGCTGCATTAATCTTTGTATCAGGTCATCAGGCATCGAGGCCGCCCCACAAGCCACCTGATCATCTCCAAATTCAAAAATGTCCCCAGGAAAAAGCTCTTCCCATCTCTCCTTTCCGATCACAACCATATCATAAAGCATTTGTAGAGTAATAGAAACTAGAGCAGTGGCTGGAATAACAGGCGTTGCTACTAACAATGCAGCTACCGGATGAGAAATTTGTAGAGTAATAGAAACTAGAGCAGTGGCTGGAATAACAGGCGTTACTACTAACAATGCAGCTACCGGATGAGAAACAGGATTATCATGAATCTTTAGACGCTTTCTTATTTGTAGGAGTTCCTGGAGGGATTCTAGTGACCTCTTTACTGTCCGGTTGATTCTAGCAGGGACCGAGGAAGGTAGGAAGGGGGGAACTGGAATAGGGCTTTGACCAGCTCCTAATCCTAAACTCCTATAGCCTGAGAGAATACCGTTATTTAATGAATCAGTCATATGTTATTTGTGTTTTAATATATATATTAATATTAATAATCTAACAATTTTAATATAATTTAATATTAAAACACAATAAAAAAAATCTATGAGCTCAAAATTCAGTTGAATTTTGCTGTATCAAGTTCAACTTAAGGAACGTTACAGACGCGAGATCGGAATTCCCAATTTTGTAATGCTACGAAATATCTACCCCACAATATTGCCAAAAGGTGGTGCAGAGCACCAAGGCTTTGCAAGCAAATTTTACGTTCATGTTCTTAAAGTTACTTGGGGTGGGTTGCGCTTGAGCTCGTCGAATTGCTTGACAAGCGAGTCGATCTCTTCATCGGAGCATTGACCGCTCTGGATTTTGACCTTGATCTCTTCTCTCTTATGGATCCAGTTGCGGTTCAAAAGTTTTTGGATGGTTTCGATCAGCTGCTCCTCAGCTTTTTCTTTATTCACTTTTTTCTGGATGAGGTCGGATAGGACAAGCTGCCCTTCAGCATCATTTAAATCGATAGCTAATGATATCAGGTCGCACGACCGTTGGTTTTCGAAATTTTCCCTATAGAGCTCAAAGATTTTACGGCAGATCGATACCTTCATATCCTCGACTTTCAAATTGGCCCTGACCAGGTCGACTAACCTTGGAAATTCTTGGCCATGGAGCAAGATCCAACGCAGAAGGTCTGTCTCTAAAATTCTGTCCGGGTCAATTGAAATAGCGCCTATGCTGCCAGACTTTTTGATATAAATGTTAGGCAAGGGATCGTGTCCAACCCCCACTGTCTCTTCCGGCACTTTCATCATATGGGCCAGCTTGCGCAAGGTTTCATGGACCATCAACGGGTGGTCCCAATCGCGGATGAGCTTGGTGGCGTTGAAGACCAGTTCATTCTTGGCAGCGGGTGAATTGAGATCAAGTTCACGCGACAGATGCTTAATCAAGAAGGTGAGGTAGTCGTTGCATGACTCCAACAATCTCAAAAAGGCTTCAGGACCCTGTTCTCTCAAATACAAATCCGGGTCGCTACCAGCTGGTATCTGGACCACTAAGACCTCAATTCCCTCTTTCTGGAATAGATGGCCGATCTTTGACGTTGCCTCCTGGCCGGCGTTGTCGGAATCGAGCGACAGGTAGACTTGATTGACTCCAAGGTTGACGAGCTCTTTGACATGACCATCTCCGAACGCTGTCCCCTGCCCTGCGACGGTCAAATTAAATCCTGCCTGGATCAGCCTCAGTGCATCGACTTGTCCTTCGACAATGATTGCTTTTCGCTCTTTGGCAATCCGTTTTCTGCAATGGTGAAGACCGAAAAGGACTCTCGATTTTTTAAATAATGCCGTTTCTGAGGTATTGACATACTTGCCGCCAAAAGTCTCTTCTTTGTATTTGCGGCCGGAGAATCCAATGACATCACCTATCTGATCATGAATGGGAAACATGATTCTATCGTTGAAAAATTCGCGAACCTGTCCATTTTTATTGATGCTCAGCAGTCCAGACTCCAGCATGATCTCATCTCTGATCCCTTTGCTATACATTAATTGGCGGAAGTTACCCGGTTTTTCAGGTGAAAGGCCTACCCCAAACAACCTGATAAATTCTAAATCGATGCCACGGCTATAAAGGTACGATAAAGCTGCATGCCCTTCTTCAGTATGGAGCAGATGGAACTGATAAAAGCGGGTGGCCTGATCCAGAGCACTTTTCAGCAATGCTTTGTTTGGCCCCTTCTTTTCCTCCCCTTCTATTTTTTCTAAAGGGACATGGAATTTTTCAGCAAGAGTCTCCACAGCAGAGGAGAAGCTCATTTTCTGGTGCGTCATCAGAAACTGGATCGCATCGCCATGAGCACCGCATCCAAAGCAGTGATAATGGGAATCCCCTTTCTGGACAATGAAGGAAGAGCTTTTCTCATCATGGAATGGGCATAGGCCTTTATAGGAAGAGCCGGTCTTCTTCAATTCCATGTAGGAAGAGAGAAGATCGACCAGATCGACCTTTTGCCTCAGAGCTTCTAAGCTTTCTTTATTGAAAATAGCCACAATACCCACCCAATAGTCGCGCATTTTTCAACGCAAAGGTACAAAGAAATAAAAGATGCAAAGAAAGATGGGGAGATTGAAATGATTTTTTAAATTCCATTAACGACTCTTATGATTCCGTCTTTAACATATTCCTTTCCAAAATTAATCAGAAGACCTAATTTAAGTTTTGTTAGCCTCAGATAGGTTAATAGTTGAGCTTTATGTATTGAACAAATTTCTTCTGTAGCCTTAACTTCTATAATAACTTTATCATTTACGAGTATGTCCAGACGAAATGGTTCTTTCACAATCACCCCTTTATAATTTACATAAACTGGAACTTGTCTTTTAGTTGAAAATTCACAAGGGTTATACCACAAATTAATTTTTCTTTCTTTACTTCTTTTGTTTCTTTGCACCTTTGCGTTGAAATTTTGACGGCTCTGGTTTATGATTTATCCATGGAACAAATTAATGGTTATATTGAACGAATTACTTTTCATAGCGACGAATCAGGCTTCACCGTCGCCCAGCTGCAGCAGCCCAAGCATAGGGAACTCACCTGCATTGTTGGCACTATGCCTGGCATCCAGCCTGGTGAGACAGTCCGCTGCTACGGCAAATGGAAATCCCACCTTGTCCATGGAAATCAATTTGAAATTGAAAAGTTTTCTGTAGAAGCCCCTGCTGACCTGATAGGTATCAAAAAATATTTAGGGTCTGGCTTAATCAAGGGAATTGGACCCAAATACTCATCCAAAATTGTTGAAAAATTCGGCATCGAAACACTCAACATCATCGATCAGTTCCCTGAAAGACTATTAGAGATTCCCGGCTTCGGGCGTAAAAAAATTGAGTGCATTAAAAACTGCTGGACGGAACAGCGAAGCATCCGTGATGTAATGGTCTTTTTGCAAGGTCATGGGGTCAGTCCTGCCTTCGCCCAAAAAATCTTTAAAACCTACGGCAGCAAGAGCGTTGCCACCGTAAAAGAAAACCCCTACTGCCTCGCGCGGGACATGTTCGGTGTCGGATTCAAAACAGCCGACAACCTGGCTGAGAAGATGGGGATAGGTAAAGAATCTCATCAAAGGACCGATGCCGGCATCGAATATGTCTTGTTGGAACTCTCCCAGCATGGCCATGTATGCTACCCTGTAGAGGAATTTTTGAAGGAAGCTGAAAAAACATTGGAAATAACAGCAGCACAAATCGAACCGCGGCTTCAGATCTTACAAAATGAGGACAGGATTGAGTTGGCCGACATCATGGGAAACGGGGTCAAAAAGCCGTATGTCTGGATCAAGTACCTCTTTGCTTCCGAAATGGGAATTGCAAGAGAAATGAAGCGGCTTAAAAAAGGGATAAGCCTTTTAAGACAGATCGACAAGGAAAAAGCAATCCAGTGGGTTCAGCAGCAGCTGAACATCGAACTGGCGGAAAATCAAAAGATTGCAGTCGCCCATGCTATCAGCGGCAAGCTGCACATCATCACTGGAGGGCCAGGCACCGGTAAAAGCACCATCACCAATGCCATACTGACCATCATGGACAAGCTGACGACTAAAATCTGTCTGGCGGCGCCAACAGGCAGAGCAGCCAAGCGGATGAGCGAAATCACAGGGCGAAAAGCTTTGACCATCCATAGCTTGCTTGAATTTGATTTTAAAGGGGGCTTTAAACGCAATCGCGATAATCGGCTTGAATGTGATTTAATCATCATCGACGAAGCGAGCATGATCGATACATCGCTCATGTACAATCTTCTCAAAGCCATCCCAGACCAAGCCCGCGTCATCTTTGTCGGTGACATCAACCAGCTGCCAAGCGTTGGTCCAGGCAACGTATTGCGGGATATGATCGGATCCAGAGGCATCCCTGTCACTACCCTCAAAGAGATTTTCAGACAGGCTGCGGGCTCACACATCATCACCAATGCCCATAAAATCAATAATGGTTTATTTCCAAGCTTATACAACGGCAAAGAGTCCGATTTCTTCTTTATGGAATGTGAAGAAAATGAAGAAGTAATGAATACTATCATCAAGCTAGTATCGCAAAGACTGCCCAACCGCTACGGCTTTAGCCCAACAGCAGATATTCAAGTGCTGGCTCCCATGAAAAAGGGATTCATAGGCACAGAAAACCTCAACATCGAACTGCAAAAAACGCTCAATCCTAAAGAGATTGGCCTCCACCGAGGTTTCCAAAAATTCCATGTTGGCGACAAAGTCATGCAAACGCGTAATGACTACCAGAAAGAGGTATTCAACGGCGACATCGGCTATATCATGAATATCGATCCTGACGATCAGGTTGTCGTGATCAAGTTTGACGACCGTGAAGTTCCCTACAGCTACTCGGAGATGGATGAAGTGATCCTGGCCTATGCCATTTCCATCCATAAGTTTCAGGGAAGCGAATGCCCTTGTGTCGTTATGCCCATCCATACCAGCCACTTCATTATGCTGCACCGCAACTTACTTTATACAGGCATCACTCGTGGAAAGAAACTTGTCGTTCTGGTGGGCACCAAGAAAGCCATTTCCATCGCCATCCATAATGATGAAGTAAAAAAACGTTATACCAGCTTGCAGCAGGCCCTAATGGAACATCTCTAATGGCTAAAAAATCTGGCAACCCATACTCTAAGTTGATCAAAAAGTCGACAATCGGCAGCGTCATCGCACTGCTCCTTTTCTTCATTGTCGAGTTAGCAACGACCATCCATCACGAAAATAGGCCGATACCCTATTCTGAACATGCGGTTGAACTCTATTCCAACCAGACCGGCGATGACTTAACCGACCTATACGTCTCAGCAATCAATAGTGCTAAAGAATCGGTCGTCATGGTGATCTATGCCATGACCGATCCACACATCATTGCCGCGTTAAGACAAAAGTCTGAGGAGGGAATTGAAGTTTTTATCGTATGCGATGCCAAAGCTTCTCAAGGGCTAGCCCGCCAGCTTCCCAAGTCCACGGTCATCAAACGAGTTGGCGATGGACTGACCCACCAAAAGATTCTTCTTATAGATAATCATGAAGTCATTCTCGGATCAGCCAATATGACTTGGGAATCGCTCAACGTTCATGGTAATCTAATCATGGCTCTCATTCACCCAGAATTAGCGGCCGAACTCACTAAAAAGATTCGTAGCATGGATGATGAGGGACACTCCACTCCTTTACTACAAAAGAAAGCTGTCGCAGGCGATCAAACAATTGAATTATGGGTACTTCCCGATGATAGCACAGCGGTTCCCCGTTTGATCGAACTGATCAAGTCTGCCAAAAAGACTATCAAAGTCGCCATGTTCACCTGGACCCGCATCGATCTCACAGAAGAGCTGATCCATGCCCACAAGCGAGGAATCCAGGTCGAGGCGGTCATCGACCGCAACTCAGGCAAAGGAGCTAGCGCCAAAATCGTCAAGAAGCTTTCGAGTGCTGGCATACCGGTCAAGCTCAGCACCGGCCAGGGACTTCTTCACCATAAATTCGCCTATATCGACGAATCGATCCTGGTCAATGGTTCAGCTAACTGGACCCTCAACGCCTTCCGGGCCAATGATGATGTCTTCATGGTCATCTATCCTCTCTCATCAATCCAGCAATCCAAGATGAACACGCTCTGGACCAGAATCACCAATGAATCGAGAGCGCCGCTTTAAGGAGACGGGAGAGAGGAGCCTCTCTCTCCTCTCCTACCTCCTCATTCTTTTCCTATTTCCCATAGAATGATGGAGTTGCGTAAAAAGAACTTGATTTTATATGAAAGTTAAACGATAATATCTGTTAATTAATTAGGAGTTAAATACATGGCAACATTAATATTTGACCACAGTGGTGATGAGGTGGAACTGCCCGACAATTCCCCAATAGCAGAAGCATGCGAAGAGGCAGGCGTTCCCTTTGCTTGTACCGAAGGTGTTTGCGGCACTTGTGTCATCGAAATTAAAGAGGGAAATGAAAACTTGTCAAAGGCCACCCAAGAAGAAGAAGACTTCCTTGGCGAAGGCACTAGCCATGAACGATTGGCCTGCCAATGCCGTATCAAAAGCGGCCGCGTAAGAATTACGTTTTAATCCATAAAAAAAAGGAAATCACCATGTCTTGCTGTTCAAAACCAAATAAAGATCAAGGCCCCAGCCAGAACCAAAGTCAGTCATCATGCTGCTCCCCCAAAAAAGAGCAACCACCCCAACAAAGTCAGTCATCATGCTGCTCTCCCAAAGAAGAACAACCACACCAACACCAAAGCCATGGAGGCGGCTGCTGTTCAGCACCTGCTCCAACAAAAAAGACGAATATTGATAAGAACATGACCATCGAAGAAATCTTGGGTATGTTTCCATATAAAGCACAAAGGCTGTCTCAAGAGATTACAAATGCCGGCCTGCATTGCGTCGGCTGCCACGCTGCTGTCTGGGAAACACTCGAAGGAGGTATGCTCGGCCACGGCAAAAACCAGCATCAGATCGATGACCTGGTGAATAAACTGAATAACTTACTCGCAGAAAAGATAGACATCTCATCCATCGCCATCACAAGAAGAGCCGCCGACAAGTTTCTTGAAATCCTTTCTGAAGAAGGAAAACAAGGCTGGGGCATGCGTTTCTCTGAGGAGCTGGCCGGCTGCAACGGCTTCGAGTATGTCCTCGACTTTTCTGAAAAAGCAGAAAAAGAAGACCAGACATTCACAGCCAACGGCATCGAAATCCATGTCAAAAAAGCCATGGTACCTCGTCTGCTCGGTTCTGAAATCGACTATGTTGAAGGACTCCGCGGATCAGGCTTCAAAGTGTCTAATCCCAATGTTCGCTCATCCTGCGGTTGTGGTACCTCACACAACTACTAAAGGATGAGGGGGTGAAGGATGAAGGTTAGACTTTCATCCTTCATCCTTCAAGAATGGTTGAAGCCTCTCTTCTGTGTTTCCCCAGTACAGTCTGCCGTTAACAAATGGATGTTCTCCAGTCTTTTTGGCTTCCTGAATCTGATGAGGGAAGTACGATGGATTATGCAGAATCACCCCATTCTCGTTGAAAAACTTGCACGTCGAATAGGTCTGGGGGCCGGATTGACCTTTTACTGTTTCTTGACGGTGCGAAAACAGCATCCTGTGGAGTAAATAAAAGATGATCTCCCTGATCTTTTCGCTGCAGGTATCTGCAAATTTAAGGACCCAGTCCACCGGAGCTATGCCCGATGTTGCCTTGGTCATCGTCATCTTGAAAAAGTTGATCGGCTTATCCAACACAGAATTAACGGTTGACTGAATTGCATAAGAACAATTGATAGCAGCCAACTGGAATACTCCTTCCGTCCGTAAAAGCCTATCATAAACTTGATCTGTAAACTCTTTTGTCTTTTCCAAAGCAGGGAAAAATGTCATGGCAGCCCTCTGACGGAATGTGTAAACGCCATTCTGATCTTGCAAGGAGAGTACTCTCTTCAGCGTATCGGCAAACATCTGAACAGCTTCCCAAGTATTTTGCTGAAAGCGGTAGGCATAAATGCCGACATTTAACACTTTCCACTTTCCATCCGGCAAGGCAACGTAAAGCGTCAAAAATCCGTGACAACCCAACGCCTTCAAATTAAGCTCGGTTCTGGTGGCACGCACCTGATAGAAGAATTTTCTCTCTTTAATCTTATTACCATAAATTTTCTCCATCTCTTCCTGAGTGGCGACCCTCATCGGCGGAGTCTTATCGATCCAATTATCCCGTGTCCACGCTTGACTCTCGCTTGGCATCTCATCATAAGTGCCGGTGTCAGCATTATGGTATCCGTAGGCCGGATGGAAATTGACAACTCCCCAGTTAGCACACAAGTTGGGATTGACTTCCGTCAAATCCTTATTTGCAGACAGCTTGAATAACTCTTCTACGGTAATCCAGTAATTACCTCGTTCAAAGTGGATCAAATTCTTCGGCTTTAATACATTGACCCACTTCTGCTTGTCCGGTTCAAATTCTTTAAAAGATCCATTGTAGATAGGCAAGCAAAGGACTTTTCTCATAATTCCATTAGTTGCTGTCGCTACAGTTTTGATAGCCAATGTTTCATTGGCCGGATCGCGTGAATACCCGAGATACTGTGACAATATCGCAGCCTTGATTTTCTTTTGGGTATGGAAGTACTTGATCATGATTTCAACAGGATTGTAATCACGGATGGACCACTTCATAAATTCATCAAAGTGCGCATGATTCTGCATCACCATATTAGCCCAGAGTGGGTGACACGCTGCCATTTCCAGCTCTTTCACTTCCAAGGCATTGACGGCATGGTTATCACATCCTTTTTGTTTGCTCTTCCATTCCTGTGCCATTATATTCAGTTTTTTGAAACATACCTCATCTGGATTTTTTAGAGCATTCCGCCCGCCCAAAGACTCTCCTAGGTTATACTGTAGGGAGATTAATGAATATTTTATCTGATCCAGCTCCTGTCTGACGGCCGGATCATTGTGCCACTCATTGCCGAGAGCAACGTCCAAGACTTGATGCGTAACTCTAAAGTAGATTTCATGGCGGCGGCGATAGGCATCTGCTTCAGCTTGTAATTGTTGACTAGGTACAAGATGCGGGAGAAAAACTTTAACTCCTTTCTGCTCCGCCGCTTCATATGCCTGATTCACGAATTGAATGAGCTTGATTAAACGAGGCTTGTCATCATTCATCCACACCGCTCTGATATAGCGGTTAAAAAAGCCTTCTTTCGTAATTTTTCCAATGGCGTCGTAATTGACTGCTGATTGTCCTAAATAATATGAAATCTGCTGCAACCGCCCCTCAAAAGACATTTTATTCACAGTATTTTTCTCCTCTTAAAATGAAAAATATCGTAGCCGATCAAAATTTCCGTTGCAAGCAAAACGGAGGGCGTAGAGGTCAATGTCGTCAAGTTATAGAAATTTACACGATAGCGAGAATACCAAGATCGAGGGGTTTGCGACGAGTTAATAGTCTTTACCCTCTTAACGAGGAGCAAAACTCCTGAGATTGGCGTTCGCAGGATTGTAGAAATTCCTTAAACTTGACGACATTGGGCGTAAAGCTGAGGGTGCAATTAAACCTAGAAACCAGACTCCAAAACGGCCGCGCAGTGTGTCACTAAATATTAATCAAAATTTCAAAAATTAGTATTGACTAATTAATACGAACTCTATCATAATGCTATTTAATTTGTTAATTTTTATTAAATAAAAAGGAGTTTTTTATGTCCAGCCCAGTGTCAGCATCAAGTATGTCTATGTATCCAAATTTAAGTCCTGATGGGTTACCCACTGCAAATCCAGTGAACCCAGCATCAAGTATCTATCCAAGTTTACCAGCAATAGATTCAGAATCAACATCAACACCAATTTCGTATCCTAGTTTAAGTCCTAGAGGAGCACCTACTGCAAGTCCAGTAAGCAATCCACCAAAAAATGATAAAGTTAAATTGACTATTTTAGATGGCGCTTTCAGCTTTATTTATTCTTTCTTTGCCAAAGTCAATCCGCTGAAACCTTTCGTTGCTTTTCCTGCTAATATTTGTGCTCAGATGAAGCTCAATTCCATCGTGCGCGAAAAAACAATTGGAATAAACAAACACCTCGGTTTTACAGCAAGGACAGCCGCTACACTCGCTTGCCAATCCATCTTTAAAAAGATCGTTTACAACAATCTCAACATGTTTACATCGCAAGCCGGAAATAGCCTCTACATCACACTATCGGTACTTCCAGTCGCTTATGATGCCTATAAAACTTATGGCAAACGCTAAGCTCTCCCACACCTGGCTTGGAGCTATCGCTCCAAGCCGCGTCTTGTAATTTAAAGAAATATAGATTACAAACTATTTTTTATTTTGCAACAAAATTATAATTCATTTGAAAAATACACTCTCTTCATATAGTATCCCTACACTATTTATTAACTTTAACAACAACAGAGAGAATATATGAACGGAATCACACCCCAACCAAGTTTTTCAACTTCTACCCAATCAACACCGGCGACGATGCCTAGTACAAATGTCCATGTGCATTTTACAACACCTAATCAATCCTCTTCTTTTTTTCCCACACTTGCAAAATTGGCAGGATTGACAGTGTTTCTTTTAGGTAGCGGAGCTGCCTATTTTTATTACAAGAATGGAAACACCCCTTCTTTAAATGATCGTCAAAAACCAACTTTTCCCAGGGTAACAACACCTCCAACTAATACCCCTACAAATACTTCACAACAGATATTAGGAAACTCTTCGAATATTAATAGTGAAGATAATTCAGACTCCAATAGCAATGTCATTAGCACTGCTAATCCTATGGGCCAAAATGGAAATCACGAAGGACTTGACTTGAAGCGTACTGATTCATCTACTTCTAATGATGATGACCACCTTCCTGCAGGAAGTGATAAAGAAAATGATTCTAACTCTGATTCATTTCTTTTTATTCCTTCATCACTAGGAGTGTCATCTTCTCCTCATTTTATGACACCACCAAGGCCACAGAACGGTTACCCAACTACTCCACAATCAAATCACCTTTCAACCCCAAAAACCCCTCATACCAAAAAGAATGGTGAGATCGTCCAGCTTTCTCCAAGCATGGTAAAAGCACAACAAAGAAAACTAACAGCCGAAAAAGCTAAATCTCCA
>Ga0207010_1037_pt1 | contig 32723 bp, 32 predicted proteins | sample Alteio_BWMinCont_82_FD_153465 | JGI IMG/M metagenome (GOLD analysis project Ga0207010, IMG submission 153465) | Enriched cells from forest soil in Barre Woods Harvard Forest LTER site, Petersham, Massachusetts, United States -... | ecosystem: Environmental > Terrestrial > Soil > Temperate forest >...
TTTTTGCATAAAAATGGGAAAAAAACTGAATCGCATCACAAAAACTTCAATGAAAAGCACAAATAAAAGATGAAGGACGAAGTGAAAGCAACGTATCGTTAAAATTTTGCGCGATATCGAGAAAAAGAATGAGGCGGCGATTAGAACCGCCACCCCATTGTCAAATTATTTTAGACCTGAAATCGCAATACCCATGAGGATCAACGCAACTAACACAAATCCTGAATGGATAAAATAGCTAATGAGGCTCCTTTTACCCCAAAGTACAAAAGAAAATTGAGTGGTTGCAATAAATCCAATCCAAGCCCAAAGGGCAACGACGACCCCTTTTTCAACAGCATTGGCCTCGCTTACCTCAATGAAGACAGCTAATACATATGACATAATAAGGCCAATGATTAATTCGCCCATCAAACCAACTGTCATATTTTTGTTTTCATGGTCCTTCATTGAAGGATCATGCTTTGCCCACATAGATCCAAATAGCGCGGGCGAATACCAGATAGCCCCTAAAACAAAATAGATCACTGTCGATAAAATAACAGCCCACCAATTAACCGAAATATCTTCTAAAAACATAGAATTCTCCTTTTTTAAACAACGTTGTGAAAATGTTTTTTTACTCAAAAGGAGAATTTTGGAAAACTATTTTTTCATATTAGCTTTTAGTTTAGGCACAAAGCCTTCCATTTTAGGGTTATAACAGGAAAATTACCCTTTAGACTTTGCCTCTTTACATTATATGGCTTTTCTCCTATCCTTGTTGAATATTTGAATTATCAAACAAAGTAGGGAGAGTAAATGTCTTCTGTAAAAAAGAAGCGTAAGTACAAAATTGCGAAGCACAAGCGCAAGAAGCGTAGCCGACGCGACCGCCATAAGACCAAATAAATCAATAATTCGAAATTCGAAATTCGGGATTCGGAAAAAAACTTAAGGTTGCAATTTTTCCGAATTCCGAATTTCGAGTTCCGAATTGCATAATTGATATGTGGAAATTTCCAGTTAAATACGATGTTTTAGTCATCGGCGGAGGCCATGCCGGCTGTGAAGCAGCATTGGCTGCTGCACGGATGGGTCTGCGCACACTTCTTTTGACGATGAGTCTCGACACCATCGCTAAAATGAGCTGCAATCCTGCCATTGGCGGCATCGCCAAAGGTCATATGGTGCGCGAGATCGACGCCCTGGGTGGCGAGATGGCAAAGGTCATTGACATAACCGGTATCCAGTACCGTATGCTCAATGCCACCAAAGGGCCAGCCGTGTGGGCCCCTCGTGCTCAGGCTGATAAGTATGCTTATCAGATCGAAATGAAACACCGTCTGGAAAAAACTCCCAATCTAGAAATCAAGCAAGGGACTATTGAGGATATCCTAGTCGAAAACGGCAAAGTAACCGGCGTCATCACTAAGGAAGGCATCTCATACGACTGCCATACTATCATCATCTCATCAGGCACATTCATGCGCGGGCTGCTCCATATCGGCGGCACCAACTATTCCGGCGGACGGGCCGGTGACCAGCCTTCCATAGGCATGTCAGCTAGTCTGGAAAACCATGGACTTAAGTTAGGCCGCCTGAAAACGGGGACGCCGCCGCGAGTCAACAAGCGATCCATTGACTATAGCCTGACCGAAGAGCAGCCAGGAGAAGAAGGGATTAAATTCTCCTACGATGACGAGGGACTGCCACGCCTACCGCAAGTCTCCTGCCACATTACCTACACGACCGAAGAGACCAAGCAGATCATTTTAGCAAACATCCACCGTTCGCCCATGTATTCCGGAAAGATCAAGGGAATTGGCCCCCGCTACTGCCCATCCATTGAAGATAAGGTAGTGCGGTTTTCTGATAAAGAGCGGCATCAGATTTTTTTAGAACCGGAGGGATTAAATACCCAGGAAATCTACGTCAACGGTGTTTCCTCGTCACTCCCCTTCGATGTCCAGCATGAATTCATCCACAGCATTCCAGCTTTGCGCCATGCTGAAATTATGCGGCCGGCCTATGCCATTGAATATGACTATGTGATCAGCGGCCAGATCGACAGCTCGCTTGAATGCAAATCAATCGAAGGACTGTTTTTAGCAGGACAAATCAACGGAACATCCGGTTATGAAGAAGCCGCAGGACAAGGACTGATGGCCGGAATCAACGCCGCCAACAAAGTACTGGGCAAACCACCACTCATTTTAAAGCGGTCGGAAGCCTATATCGGCGTCATGATCGACGACCTTGTCACTAAGGGACTAGACGAGCCTTACAGAATGTTCACCAGCCGGGCAGAACATCGCCTTTTGCTGCGTCAGGACAATGCTGATTTGCGCCTTAGGCATTTTGGCTATGAGGCTGGGCTGATCGACCAGAAGCGCTACGACCGCGTTTGCGAAAAGAAGAGAGTGATGGAAGAAGAAACGGCACGGCTGACAAAGGTCTTCAAGCAAGTCGACGGCAAAGGCTATTCGCTGGCACAACTGCTCTGCCGTCCTGAGAATACATATGCTTCTCTTTTGCAAACCTACCCTGAAGGTCTCCATGACTTTGATCCTGACATCAACTTCCAAATCGAACTTAACATCAAATATGCCGGCTATATCGATCGTCAGAACATCGAAGTGGAAAAGCTATCCCATGTCGAGCAAATATTGATTCCGGCCGGATTCGATTACGCTGCCGTCCAAGGGCTACGCAACGAGGCCCGCCAAAAGCTAGGACAGGTGAACCCAAAGAATCTCGGACAGGCTTTGCGTATATCCGGCGTTTCCCCATCTGATGCATCGATCTTGATGATTGCGCTCACGAAAAATGCCAAAGTATGAACCTATTGCAGCTTGAAGGTGCTCCCATCCTGGAACAACTGCAGATTGAAGAAGCGCTTCTCAGAGCTGATAAGCGAAACTGGTGCATCGTCAATCAAGGCTCCTCCCCCGCCATTGTCATGGGCATTTCCGGTAAACCTGAACATCTCATCGACAACGAAAAATGGAAGCAGGCACCCATCCCCGTCATCAAACGATTCAGCGGAGGCGGCACTGTGGTCATCGATGAGAACACGCTGTTTGTCACTTTCATCTGCAACACCGACTTTGTCCCAGTCTCCCCCTTTCCTGAATCTATCATGCGCTGGACAGAAGCGCTTTATCGCCCCATTTTCGGCAATTCATTTGCGCTGAAGGAAAACGATTACGTCCTGGCTGAAAAGAAATTTGGCGGCAACGCCCAGTCGATCATCAAAAACCGGTGGCTCCATCATAGTTCATTCCTTTGGGACTACTGCCCAAAAAAGATGGATTATCTTCTGATGCCTCCTAAAACACCTCAATACCGCAATGGTAGGCCACATGGCGATTTCCTGTGCAAACTGGCCGATCGATGGCCATGCAAAATGGAATTTCAAAAAAAGCTCACGGAACATCTGAAAAATTATTTGAATATGAATCAAGTTGAGAAAGGTGAAATTATAGAGCTGCTTTCATTGCCTCATCGGAAAGCAACGATGCTTTATTCCTGACTACTCCTGCTGAGATTCGGAGTAGGAACGAGATGTCAGAGATACCGTTTGGGTATAGGAAAGTGGCTCTAGTAAGGGTTGGCTAGAAAGTTGTATAGAAGATTTTACCGCGGAGCCGCAGAGATCGCTGAGCAAGCGCAGAGAGATTTTGATCGTAGAAAAAACTCTCTGCGTTTGCTCAGCGATCTCTGCGGCTCCGCGGTTATAATGACGATAAGTACCTACTCCGAACACCTTAAATGTATTTCTATATGGTCATCTGTTTAAACGACTAGAGGCCGATCTTGACATAACTCAATTTTTGGCCCCTTTCATCTACTTTTTTGCTCGTTTATAGCGTGTTGCTCGTCCGTGTCCATTTTTAGATAAAATGCCTTGCAAGACTAATTTGGCTAGGATACGGCTGGCTGTCGCTCGAGATACCGACAGTGATCTAATAACGTCAGCAGCCACGATTTCATCACTGATTAACAGAAGCTTCATCACTCTTTGTTCCGGAGCTTCATCTGCAATAATTTGATGTTGAATGGTACGTCGAGGCAGGATGCATTTAACGAAACCGGGCCCCTCTAAAACTATAGGTTTTGGGAGATGCGCTTCCCGATAGGTTTTGAATAAAGTTAAGAATCCAGACCCTAGTTTTTCAATATAACCCGCTTCGCGTAGAATGCGTGAAATCAAAAAATTGCGAATGTATGTTAGTCCCATTTCGAGATTGGATGAATTAAGAGGTCCCGGAAATATACCAGGGGTAAATATTTCGATTCGATCATCATAGATGGCCACTTTGGTTGGTCCCGGCAAATTATAGTCGCGATGCAAAACGGCATTTAGAATCACCTCCCTCAAGGCAATTTCCGGGATCTCGAGTTGTTCATTCCGAGCCCTTGCTCCTTCAATCGTGAATTGGCGATTCAAACGACTGATTACAAAAGCAACGCACTCTTCAAATTGATCAAATAACGTTTTTGTAAAGTCTCGAGTGGCAATCACATCACGACCGTTAGTGCCTTTAAAATGCGTTCCAATAATGAACGCCTCACTGAGGAAGTCTTGAGGGATTTTTCCAAACAACAAGATACCTCCAAGTGATGGAGAAAGGCGTTGATGTTCTTTGATGAGAATTTTGTAGTGGATCATGAGTTCTTCAAGGGAGGCTTGCAGATTCTCCTCCGATTTTTGTATCCGATTACGAAAGAATCTCTCCACAGCTTCCATATTGAGATCTTTAACAGAGGCATGGTATATTGGTTTTATATCTGATGATTTACCCTTTGACTGCCACTTGAGCTCCTGGATAATTTCTGCTGTGGCTTTCTTAGTTTGACGGCCCATTCGCAAATAGGTTCCCTCATCAACTCCCTTAGACACTAAAAAATAGGGTTTATTCATCCCTTCAGATACTTCTATGAGTAGAATAAGTTTATCGTCTATGCGTTGTGTATGGATATCTGCTATGATGAATGGAGAGCAGTTATGGAAAATGGATTGTTGTATACCCTCGATGAGATTATCAACTTCATTTTCGGATACTCCCAAAATTTCACCACCATCGTCTACTCCTATAACTAGACGTCCCCCATACAGATTGCAAAATCCAATGACGGTTTTAGTTAATTCCTGTTTGGTGGGTACAGCTCGCTTAAACTCGAGAATAGAAGATTCATGACCTGGATATTTCATCTATTGCCTCAATTGCATTATTATTGCCTCAAAGTATCATAATTGATGCAATTGAGTCAATCAAGAAATTAAAATCGTCTCAATTGCATCACATTTACCTCAATGAGGCAATTTATTTCAGAACCTTCGGCGCTACACAATAGGCTATAAACCAATTCGTTCTGAGGGTTGAAAACCCGGTATACTGAGATTCGGAGTAGGAACGAGATGTCAGAGATACCGTTTGGGTATAGGAAAGTGGCTCTAGTAAGGGTTGGCTAGAAAGTTGTATAGAAGATTTTACCGCGGAGCCGCAGAGATCGCTGAGCAAGCGCAGAGAGATTTTGATCGTAGAAAAAACTCTCTGCGTTTGCTCAGCGATCTCTGCGGCTCCGCGGTTATAATGACGATAAGTACCTACTCCGAATCTCAGCCGGTATAGGATAGCATTTACCAAAAATTGATTTCTTCCGGGAGTCTTTGGCAGTTGCGGCATTTGAAGAAGATGGCTCCTTTTACAACTGAAAAATCATCTTCTTTCAGTGGTTCGAATCCAAGATATTCAACCTCTCCAAAATATTTATTCAATTCTGTTTGATAGAAGTCAATTTTTTGTTTGAGATCGCGCTCCAGGTAAGGAGAATTTTCAATCCAGACAAAATAGCCCTCTTTATTTTTATCTTCCGATTCGATGCCAGGCCAGTAGGAAAACTGGTTTCGTCTGACACCGGCTAGATTGACGAAATAGGCCTGCTTTTGTCCCGGACCGTAAAAGCTCAGTATGCTGGTGGTCTGGTATTTGTCGCTGAAAAGAAAATTCTTGTTGGGGTCGTAGCCTTTGCCTGCTAGGGCTTTATCAAGATTATTCCATCCCTGATGATGTTTGAATGGGTTTAACCTCGGCGAAAATGGGACAAATAATATCAAGATGATCAAGCTGAGGGATAGTGCAATGCCTCCCTGTATCCATAACCATTTGTTTTTTTCCCATTGATTGATCTTCCAGCCCATGACCACAAATGCGGTCGGATAAGCAAAGATAGCCCAGTTGCCCTGGATCTTTTGGAAGAGCGAAAGGCTGATGGCAAGTGCCAGGCAGGACAAGGTGACCAGACCACAAAAGAAGACCGGCGGTGTCACAATCTTTCTCTGTTTCATCCACGATGCCATGCTGATAATAAAAATAGCAAAAATGATAGGTGATAGTAAAGCCGCTTGTGCTCCAATGAAATCGAAGAAATTACTGCCAGCCTTAGCCTGGGCCCCCTGAATGGTGGAAAAGACATGGCGGAAAGTCGCCCAGTCATGCGTCCAGTTCCACCAGACGCTAGGCAATAAAGCGATCAGTGAAACCAATACTCCATTCAACACAGCCGTCATTTTTTGGTATGGGAAATAACTCCTCCAGCAAACCAGATAGAAAATCCAAAACAGGTACATGGGCCATTTGAATAAGGCTCCGCCCATGATTAAGGCTCCAACAAGTAGCGGATGAGGCTCTCGCAAAGCCGCTAAGGCCGACACCACACACAGACAAGCCAGGGACCAAAACAGCAGCATCCCCACGTCGGTGATCGCCATGAAAGACCCGAGAAATCCCATCGGTGCCATAGCCATTAGAAGGGCTGACCAGAAACAGGTGCCGGGCTTTAATCGGCATTTGCTGCAAAGGAAAAAAATGACCACTGACTGGGCAAAGGAAAACACGATTGACATAAAGCGGATGCCTAGCTCTGTGTCGCCAAATAATTGAGTGCCTAACCAAATTTGCCAGGCTATGCCGGGAGGTTTGCTATAGTAGCCCAAGTCAAGCGCCTTGCTCCAAGTCCAATACTGAGCTTCGTCAGGGACTAAGCCGATGCTGCCATAAATAATGAGGCAAGTCATAGCTATCGCTTTCACAAATAGTACTAAGCAGAGCAGTTTAAAATAATGTATTTTCTGATGATTAAACATAACCTACATAATATCAAAAAGAAAATAAATGCGGAATGGTGTTTTGCTTATTCCTTTACAATCGCTGTGAAAAAATAGGGCGGCGCAGCCGCTTTTGGAGTGCGCCGGCTCCGCCGGCGCTTTGTTATTAGCAACATTGATGAGCAGATAATCGTTGTTGAAGGCCATTATAGCATATCCTACGATACGTTTTGCGTTTCATGAGTGTGTGTAATAACAAAGCGCCGGCAGAGCCGACGCACTCCAAAAGCAGCTGCGCCGCCCTATTTTTTCGTAGCCTCTCTGCGCCGCCTTCTGGTACCATTGAGAGAACCATTCTCATTGAAATACTGTCACTAATGCACAGGTAATAAGCCTGATTCTTTTCTGCCTAATGACAGGCAAGCAGCGGATGAGACAGCTAAAATAATGATTAAACCGGCATATGGAAGGGTTGTATTGGTTGGAAACTGCATCAGGATCGATCCGACCACTGCTGCTATGCCGAATTCTAAAGATCCAAATGCAGCGGCGGCAGTTCCTGCGATGGGGGCAAAGGGCTCCAGGGCTTTTGAAACGGTGCTTCCCACTAGAAACATAGCCCCAGTACATGCGATGGCCATGGGAATTAAAAATCCTTGAAGACTTAGAGAATCAATATAATTCCATCCCAGCATACTAAATCCCCCAATAAACATCATTGCGATGCCCAAGATAATGGTCGTCATGATGCCAAATTTTTCAATGACTTTTCCACTGACAAATCCCCCAAGGCCAATCACAGCTCCGAAGACGGCAAAATAGTAACCAAATTCTTGAGTCGGTGTGCCATGCAAATCGATAATGATGAATGGAGAAAGAGAAAAGAACGAGAAAAAGACACCTTCAGCAAATCCGCCAATGAAGGCGTAGATAAGAAATTGTTTATTTTTAAAAATATCAAGGTAGCGTCTAAAGATAGCTTTGTCCATTTTGACTCGTTGAGCTATGCCATGAGTCTCTTCGATAAAGAGGTAGATCACGATCAGTGATAAGAATCCAATCAATGAAAGAAAAGCGAATATACTTTGCCAGCCAAAATAAACAGCAAGGTTTCCACCGATGATAGGAGCAAAAGTTGGAGAGATACCGATAGCGCCGTTTAGAAAACTATACATCTTGGCATTAGTATCGCTGGCATAGAGATCTCTGACAAGGGCAAAGGAGGTGACAAGCATTCCGCAAGCACCGATAGCAGAGACGACACGAGCCAGGATCAACCAATAGATATTCAAAGAAAAGATGCAGCTTAATGAGCCTATGGCAAATAGTGCTGCAGAGATATATAAAATACGTTTACGCCCAAACTGATCGGAGAGAGGCCCAATAAAGAGTTGCCCGAAGCCTGTGAAAAACAAAAATAGGCTTAGGGTCAAATGGACCAGGGGGGTAGTTGTCTGGAATATTTCGGTCATCTGCGGAATGATCGGAATGTAGATGTCTAATCCAAGCGCAAAGCTGAAAACAAAAGGGATCAGGATAAGTATGAGCTGGTAAGGTTTAAAATTTTGCATATAACACAGTGGTAACTTACCACTTAAATTCCAATGAGTTCGGCTCCCTGATAAGGGAAGCAGGAAATATTAATATAAATAGAAAAATAACTTCTATCCATAAAAGACTTCTGTTTTTTAAAGTAAGCACAACTATACATTAAATATTAAATTAAATCAATTGCTAAATTGAGTTTGACACCATAACGTTTCCAGGTTCAAGTGTGTAGCCAATCTTGCATCAGCTGTTTTATTTTTGTTTGATAATGGGCACCTTCGAGTCCGGCTTTTTGCTTAAAAGCGCTAAGAAGAGAAGGCTCTATCTTCATGCTAATCAGTTGACATTTTTCAGGTACTTTAGCAACAAGATTGCGATAATTTTCAAGGAATTCGATGATCTGATCAGGCGTCAAATCCTTACATCGCTTTAAATACTCCTTGGTGAAATATTGCACTGTCTTTTTCATAAATTCTCCAAAGCTTTAACATCTTCAAGGTCTTGCGGCCTGCCGGATGCTATATCCACATCAATCGTCCCCCTCATAGCGCCATGCAAAGCTACCGCGGTTTAACCGCCGGAGCTTTCGCGTGTTCCAATAGTATAAAATAGGATACTTTTTAAAGGATCGCCCATGTCTTGTGCGCACAGTCCTAAAATTTTCCCATCAGGAGAAAAGGCAACGCCTTTAACTCCACCTTCTTCTTTATTATACTGTTGTAGATGGATGGTCTCCGGATTATAGATCTCAAATGTTTGAGATGGCACTATAGAGTAGCGCGGCACAGTGTCCGAAACTTTTTTAAATAGAGATAAAGTTTTTCTTCCTCCGGCACTAGAGACCGCCAAAGTATCATCGAGAGGATGAAAACATACGGAATGAGTGAAGCAGAAGTTTGTTTCTTCCCCCTTCAATATTTCTACTGGAGATGCGCTATATTTCCCTTCTGAAGAAGAAGTTTTTTCAAAAATAAGCAATGAATGGGTCCCATGGCTTGTTACAGCAAGCAGTCTTCCGTCACTAGAAAAAGCCAGGCCGTCAGGTTGGTAGAGTATATCCTCAGGAGCTTGGATGACTTGATAAGGAAGTGATTCATAGGTATCATTATTGTAAAGAAAAAATGCAATTTGATGCCCTGCTACATCGCAGACACCAAGACAATTTCCGGTCGGACTATATTTAACAGCATTAATTCCCGGAAGCTGTAGTTGATTTCCTTCGATTACTACAAAAGGTTCTTGTTCGTAAAAATCATTCCCGATATTTCTTTTGTAGATCATTATCCGGTTGTTACCGCGGCAGGCAACAGCAAGATGTTCCCCATCAGGAGAGAAGGATAAGTCGTGTGGATATCCTAAAGGAGAATTTAAACCGTCAATTACATAAATGGGCGAGACCTGTGAGGAGGATATACAGCAATCTGATGAAAGAAAAAAGAGAATATTGCCCCCTTCGGAATTGGCAATTGCTACCAAATCTCCCGAGGGGGAAAAGGCAATTCCTTCCGGATGCCTTATCAAAGAATCTATACCTTGAATTACTCCCACCGGATTCTGATCAACAATTTCGGCACTTTGCAATGTCAATGAGGATAGTAAAAACATCAGGTACAGCTTAATCTTAAACATATAACTCCTTTTTTTCCAAGATTCTCTTACATCAAATATTAATATGCAAGAAATTCATAATACTTCAGAGAAGGCGGGTGCAATTGAAAGGATGGTTTTGGAAGCCCCATCAGTGAAATTCATTTTAAAGGCAGAAAAGGCCGATGAGGTGACAATATCATGAATGTTATCAAAGAAGAATAAGGTTTTCTCTTCATATCCTTCTATCTGTTCTAATGAGGAATGAAGTAGATTGCCATCGGACGCCATCGTTTCCATTCAAATTGAACTTTATCAACAAACAGTCGGTTATGCTTTTCCAGGCTATGCTTTGCTTTTTCACTATGGGTTTGACAGAGGTTTGTCCCTACGGAACTAGTGTCTAATACAGCCCTAGGCCTGGACCTCTTCACGACCAAAAATTTTTTCTTGTGTCATAATTGATTTTTCCTAGATTTGGCTGGTTATCATGCTTTTATTTCAAGCCAAATCTTTCTAATCGGTAGGAAAGCTGAAGAAGTCCTGGAAGGCCTGGACGTTCACTTCGCGATCCATGGCGGCGATGGAATCGGTGAGGGGGATGTTTTTAGGGCAAACGCGCTTGCAGTTTTGATTGTTGCCGCAGCCGATGATCCCTTCGGGTTTCATGAGCGGATGAAGCCGTTTGTCTTTTTGAGTGTAGCCGACCGGATTCAGATTGAACAGTCGCACCTGTGAAATGGGGGCCGGACCCATGAAAGGCGAGTGGTCATTGACTTGAGGACATGCCTCGGAACAGCATCCACAGGTCATGCAGGTAGACAGCGAATACATGATCTTTTGTTTTTCCTGGCTGATCTTGGGTCCTGGACCTAAATTTTGGGTATTGTCGACATCGAGCCAGGCGTGGACTTTTTTTAGATTTTCAAACATCCGTGAACGGTCGATGATCAAATCGCGGACAAGAGGAAACTTAGTCAGCGGGGCCAGCTTGATGGTGCGGTTTCCTGTTTCCTTGATGATCGGTTCAATTAAAGCCGAGCAGGCCTGTCTGGGGTAGCTGTTGATGAGCATGGAGCATGAGCCGCACACCTCTTCCAGGCAGCCAGCTTCCCACGTGATGGGATTGACTTTTTGTCCTTTAGTATTGACGGGATTACGCTGGATCAGCATCAGTGCTGAAATAATATTGGCGAAGGGCTGCAGCTCCAGCTCGAAGTCTTCCCAGTACTGATGCCCCGGCTCTCCCCTATAAATGCTTAAAATGTATGTTTCTGCCATATTAAACCGGTAATACTATATTTTCAGGTATATTCTCAAGCGTATGATGGGCGTGGCCCTTTTTCAGGTAATCCCTGAGGAATGGTTTTAAATGCCTGGTATCGATCGGCTGATAAGAAATCTCAGGCTCGTCAACTCTGGGGATATATTTGGCAATAGTCGTTTTCAACCAGTGTTCATCATCCCGCTTGGGAAATTCAGGCTTATAATGTGCGCCGCGGAATTCATTACGCAGCAACGCCCCTTTGGTGATCACCAATGCCAATTCGATCATATATCCGAACTGATTGGCAAAAGCATAGACCTGATTGGCGAACTGGGTCTTGTCCTGCAAAGTGATGTGATAAGAACGTTCGCGTATTTCTTTGAGCTTCTCCATTGTCATCTGCAGGTCATTATTATTCCGTTTGACAGTCACATGGGAGACCATCAGATCGGCCATCTCATCATGCAGCTGATAGATATTTTCCGGGCCATTCCGCCTGAAAATCCTAGATTTCAGGTCTTCTTCCTGCTGGATAGCCTCGTCATAAACCTCAGCTGGAGTATTATGGTAGGAGCTTTCCAGATTATTGATATATCTGTTGACCTCATTGCCGGTGACTAGTCCCCCAAAAATACATGAGAGCAGGGCATTAGCACCGAGGCGGTTGGCGCCATGGTACTGATAATCCGACTCGCCTACATTGAAGCAGCCGGGAAGGTTGGTCATTTGACGAAATCTTTCATCTCGGTCAGGGTCATCGGCAGCCGGCCAGTCGACCCAGGCACCACCCATCGTATAATGCATGGCAGGATAAATCTTCATCGGTACTTTGGTGGGATCGTCTCCGGTGAATTTCTGATAAATCTCAAGGATAGACCTTAACTTCTCTTTTTTCTCTTCGGGCAGATGGGAAACATCTAAATAAACGGAGTTGCCTCCATCGACACCTAGACCTATCTCACAAATTTGCAGGACGACACGGGCGCCGATATCGCGAGGCACCAGGTTGCCATAGACCGGATATAGCTCCTCCAGAAAATACCAGGGCTCTCCGGTCATGCCGCACTGCACCTTCCTGCCGTCTTCCAGTTCAATTGTTTTAGATGAATCACCATAGACCCAGACCCTTCCACCTTCACCCCTGGCCGATTCCGATATCAATCGCATCTTATCGCTTCCTGGAATGGCTGTCGGATGGATCTGGATGAATTCACCATTGGCATACCACATACCCTGTTTGAAAAGACGCCCGTTGGCTGCTCCGGTGCAAAAGGTGGAGTTGGTCGACTTCTTAAAAATCATCCCCACGCCGCCTGTGGCAATGACAACGGCATCGGCTTTCAGGACACTTAACTTCAGATTGAAGAGGTCCATGATGACCACTCCCCTGGCGATTCCCTGTTCATCCATCACCAATCGCATGAACTCGTGCGATTCAAATTTTTCGACATGGCCCAAGGTCTCATAACGGCGCACTTGTTCATCTAATGCATAAAGAAGCTGCTGACCGGTCGACGCGCCGCAAAAAGCGGTGCGGTGATAGAGCGTTCCGCCAAACCGGCGGAAATCGAGGTTTCCTTCAGGCGTGCGGTTGAATGGACATCCTAACCTGTCCATCAAGTTGATAATCCCCGGAGCCGCCAGACACATCTCTACGACAGGAGGCTGGTTGGCTAAAAAGTCGCCACCCTTAATGGTATCATAGGCATGATTGAGTGGGGAATCATCTTCTCCTTTGATATTGACTGCCGCGTTGATGCCTCCTTGGGCACAAACAGAATGGGAACGCTTCACCTTGGTGACGCAAACAATCTTGACCTTGCATCCGTTTTCGGCCAGCCGCATAGCCGTCGACAATCCGGCCAAACCACCTCCTACAACAATAACTTCTTTATGCTTTTCCACTAACAACCTAATTTTTCAAGTTAATCAAGTAAGTGCCCCAGATGGCTGCCAGCCCCATGAATGTAACAGCAATCATCAGCACCACCGTTATCATACGCATGACATACTGTGAATGGGCATTCAAGGTGATCCCCATATTAATCATAAAGGCCCAGAGGCCATTGAAAGCATGGAAGCAGGCGGCCAATACCAATCCGGTATAAAGGATGATCATTAATGGATTTTTAAAAGTATTCCGGACAACCATTAATTCGGCCACTCCGAAATTTTTGGCGACTACAATAGCCTGATCTTCTTTTAAGTGAATTTTCTCCAGCTGTGCCAGCCAATCTAATTCCTGGTTCCTCTGCTGCAAGATTTCTAAATCCTCACCAGATGGAATATCAGCTACAGGCGGTGTCTTAGTCATTGTAATCTTTTCACCAGTTTCTCTGACATTCTTAGGAGTGTAGATCTCAAAGTCTAGTCTCTTGGAAAGAGTGTAAAGGCCGTCGTCCATATTGACCTTGACCATATAAGAATGCTCAGCACCTATTTCAGATGACAACGGATAATCAACAAATCGCATATGGATGACATGGGCAACTATTCCGAACAACAAGATCCAGGATGTGATCCTCTGCCAGGTAAAGGCCTGATTATTCGCGAAATAGGGCAATCCCGGCGCCGATCCGTCAGTATGAAACGAATTATAGCGTGCCGTAAAAATGTACTTGATTCCCCATACACCGTGGATAAGGAAGGGAATCCCCAAAAAAACTACCTCGATGACTTGCAGATAGGGAAGATTTTTGAGGAAATTAACCGATCTGACAAAGCCATTCCCATCATCTCCAATCCATAAAGCAGCCTGGGAATTAGTTAACAGATGCTCAGTCAAAAATAAAACCAGCCAAAATCCCATAAGCGAATGGGCCCTTTTCCAAATAAAGGATCCTGGGATTGGCGGGGCGTGATAAACATTTTCCATAAACACACTGCTATTCTGCTATTGAAATTTTTAATTCATAACAGATGGCGGGAAAAATGGAAACAGGAAAGTGGATAGGAGATAGGAGATGGGAGAAAGGAGATTGAAGTCAGTAGCTAGTAGATAGGGTTGAAAACCCGGCACAGAGCTCTGTACCGGGATTACAACCCTATAATTTGTTAAGCGGATGTGAAGCCCGCTGCGTAGACGAATTTTTCTACAATCAATTGGAGGATTGGTATATAAGGAACTGTAAGAGGTGATGTATGATCTCTTTGACTGCCCAGATGCCAAGAATGCCGGTGATCCGACTTCCCGGAACAGTTTTCGAAGAAGAATCCGATCTTAAAGAAAGTGGATTTGAGGATAAGACATTAAGGATAGCTATCCCTTCCATCGCCCAGCTTAATTCCAATCAAACAAGTTCAAATTTAAGCACACCTGACACCTCCGCACGTTTTAATTTCTCGCTTCCTCCTCCCCTTGAGAATAGTCCCAGGTACGGGTTTTTAAATCCAACTCCTTCCAACCCCCCCCATACTCCACACTTGTTGTCGGCCTCCGACACCCCATCCTCGTTTTCTTTAAAGGTGAGCTCTCTAATGTCCTCACCGCGTTCGAGCACCTCTTCGCCTCGTCTGGAACACGAAGAGAACACCGAATCGGTGCTTAAAGATGGCACAACAGAACGAGGGATCTTCCTCAATAATAAACTTCATGGGAGGGGCTATCGAAAACAAAGGGTCCAGGTGATCGATATCAAGGGATTCATTCAAGTCAAGAAAGGGGTAATCGAACAAGGGGAATTTGAAAATGGGCTGTTGACTTTCGGAGAAAAGCTATCCAGCACCACCTATGAAGAAGGTCATATTGACCAGGATGGTAAACTAGACGGAGCAGGGCATCGCATTTTTTTTGAGGGCACTGAAGAGGTTGGATTGTTTGAAAAAGGTGAATTTAAATCAGGAGTCAAGACATGGGCCGACGGCACGTACGAGAAAGGCAAATTCGTCGAAGGACTACTGACAGGAGAAAAATGTAAGAGATTCTCCCCCAACTGCGAGGTGATGATTGGAACCTTTGTCATGGGTGTCTTTCGCCTGGAAGGCGTTAAATATAATTCTAATCATGCATTTGAGGCCGGACAGCATAGCAGCAAAACGGAATTAAGGGATATCGTCGTTTTTGAAAGCTATGAGGAAGCTGAAATGTATTTCGACTACATCAAAAAGATGAAGAAGGAAAAAATTACCCAGCCCATCCCTGCAGCATTTGGATCAATCAGGACAAAGGTTTATACCCGCCAGACATCAGGCGAATACCTGTTAAGCTCAACTTCAAATTTATTTTCCACCTATATGTCTCCCGCTCGCCTTGACAATCCTTATATGAAGATGGTGATACAGTTTTCATAAACATACTGTTCCAGGATCATTCTTCTTGCCTTTAATTTTATAAACCGCATGATCCGATTTATACACAGGAAGAAAAAAAACATGACTACCGTCTATCCAGTTGCTATTTCTGTCCATGGTCAGGATGTCAAGGGACCCTTTCATCCAGATTTAAGTAAGTCCCCGGCTAAGTCTTGTCTGAAGCATCCCCCCAAAAAAAAAGGGCTCAACTTACGTTCTAAGGCTTTTTATTATTCAACGACCAGCGAGGGAGAATCAACTAATTCTAATGGGCGGGAATGGCGCAACCTCAGCCAACTAGAAAATGAGGATATCTCTTCTCATTTGCCCACACCAGGAAAGGCCCTCGAAAGCTTTTCAGAAGAGAATGAACAGTCAACTGCTATTCAAGTACTGCTAAGCTATAAAAAAAGTGAAATGATCGAAGTGGTGACTTCTATCAGTGGAACAGAAAGAGCAGGACATTTTGTAGAGGTCAATGGTCAAAAATTCCTAGCGGGAGAAGGGATCAAATTCAAGCATAAATTTAATACGGACAAACAGCAGGTATACGAAGAAGGTTTTTTTTGTAACAATAAACTGCATGGAGATGGCTTTAGGATCTACCCTAATGGCGATGTCATCATCGGTGAATTTATCAAAGGGGTATTCCATGGCGAAGGAATCAGGATCATGACCAATGATAGGGTTGTGATTGGCTATAATTTTAAAGGGAAGCAGGTTATCACTCCTGATTGTGGTGAAGACATAAAGAATTTAGGCATTGCATGTATTTGCTTTTCAAATTCAGCAGCTCTTTTTCCGGATGAAGATAGGCATAGCCTTAAACCGGAATACCATGACAGCATCGAAAGCGTGGTCAACAGCAAGCTGTTAACACCACTATTAGAAGATCAGCTTGCCAAATATCAACAATGTCATATGAAGTGGAAAAGTAAAAAAAACGAATGTGTACCGCTTCCACTTGAAAGAACAACGCTGCCCAATTTGCCAAAAATACCCCTCAGAAGCCGGATAGGCAACGTTCTTAAAAAATATTTCTGTAGTAGTAGCTGATAAAGGGAGTGCGCTCCCCTTCACTCTTCCCCTTCATCCTTTAGCTGAAAGAGCTTCTGGGCGTTGAGGGTGGTGTGGCGGGCAAGGTCTTCGATGGGGATTTGTTTGAGGTGGGCAATGAAGGCGGCGGTCTCAACCAGATATGCAGGCTCGTTGGGCTGGCCGCGATGGCTTTGGGGGGCTAGGTAAGGGGTGTCGGTCTCGATCAATAACTGGTCGAGGGGAATTTCGCAGGCGATTTGTTGCAGCACTGTGCTTTTTTTGAAGGTGACGATGCCGCTGAGGGAAAGCATCCAACCTCTTTTAATCACTTGTTCCGCTTCCGTCATAGTGCCTGTAAAGCAATGGAGCACTCCTGGAGCATGCCTTTGATTGATTTGATATTCGGCATCGAGGATTTCGAAAAAATCGGCAAAGGCCTCGCGGCAATGGATGACGGTCGGCAGATGGCATTCAAGGGCCAGATGTAGATAGCGGCGCAGGAAATCCTTTTGGACTGCGCGGTTGGAATGTTCGTAATAATAGTCCAGTCCCGTCTCCCCCACGGCTACCAAAGAGCCATTGCGGGCTGCGGCTGCGATAGTATCGAAAACGGCTTCACCCTCTTTTTCTACATCGTGCGGTGTGGTGGCGGCAGTGTGGTGTACCCATGGATATTTCTCGATAAGGGAAAGTCCTTTTTGTAAAGATGGGATATCGGTGCAGATGTTGACGATCGATCTGACGTTACTTTCAGCGGCTCTTTGGAGGATGGCATCGATAGCGGGAAAAACCTTATCGCTGCTTAGATGGGCGTGGGAATCGGTAAAATGCCTGCTCAATTTAAGACAAGCTCATCGTGGGAAATCGCCTCGTCAATATGACTGAGGACTACGTCAGGAGTTAAAACCTGAGGAAGGATGAGAGGCTCTTTATTGCCGCCCGATCCATAGAGAACATAAAGGGGAACACTGTTGCGTCCAAGTTTGCTCAATTCCGCGGCAATGACCGGATCATTTTTTGTCCAGTCGGCCCTCATCTTGACGACTCCTGCCTGATCCAGGCGGTGGTTGACGCTTTCAGAGGTCAGTACCAGGTGATTGGCCTGGCAGATGAGGCACCATTTGGCTGTGAAATCGATGAGGACTGGTTTTCCTTGCGCGCGCAGTTCCGCTACGCGGGCTGGGGAGAAGGGTTCCCATCCATGCCATTCGTCATTCATGGCAATAGCACTGTTTTCTTTGTACCAATTGGCTCTAGGGAAAATGATCGCTTCGATACCGGCAAAGGCAATCAGGGCCACCAAAGCATAGGCAGCCATCCGCTTAGGAAAGGTGGAGGAGGGCTGCGATCCCTTGCCATAGACCCAGGCGCCGATCGAGAAACAAAGAAATCCGGCCAGCAGGCAAATCAGCGACAAGTTATCTGTTTGTGCGCTGAAAACCCACAAAAGCCATAGAACTGTAGCCAGCATGACAAAGCCCATTAGCTGTTTAAATATTTCCATCCAGGCGCCCGGCTTAGGGATAAAGCGGAGCAGTTGGGGGAAGATGGCTAATAAGAGGTATGGGAAGCACATGCCGAGTCCAAGGCTGGTGAAAATGAGGAGCGACTGGGCGATCGGGAGAGTGAAGGCAAAACCAACAGCTGATCCTAAAAAGGGTCCGGTACAAGGAGTTGCCACTGCTGTAGCCAAAACACCGCTCAGGAAGGATGAGGTATAGCCCGGTGATTTTTGCGAGGTCTCAGCTTGTGTTTGCCCCGCCCATGAGGCCACGACGAGTCCTAATTCGAAGACGCCGAACAGATTCAAGGCAAACAGGAAGAGTATTGATGCCAAAACAACGACAAAGAGAGGTTCCTGCAACTGGAATCCCCACCCTACAGCCTGTCCATATTCGCGCAGAACAAGCATGATGGTGGCTAAAATCCAGAAGGAAAGGAGGACGCCAAAGGAGAATGCCACCCCATGCTTGATGGTCAAGGAACGGCTTTTACCGGACATATGGACAAAGCTCATCACTTTGAATGACAGAACCGGCAACACACAAGGCATCAGGTTTAAAATCATACCTCCAATAAAGGCCAGCAGCAAGGCATAGCCAACCCCGCCTGAAAAGGCAAAGGAGTTACCAGGGGCAATTGCAGCCAATTCATTTCCGATGGAGGTATAGGCTACAAGCTCATCGTCGCTCTGGATCGGGCAATCGATATCAAAAGCTTCTACTTGTTCCGTCGACCCTTTTTGAGTATGGAGTACTAAAACACCTTTTAATTGATGCCCTTTAACGCCGACACCCTTCATATTTACTAAGCAAAGTTCTTTATCGGGGACAACAGTCGGATTCACACTCGGATCAATCACATTCTTTTGCTCCGGGAAGAAGTAGACACCTACGATTGGATCAGCCTTGGAGCCACGCTCGACTTCAGGCATTTCCAGCTGGACCGTGCCATCCTTCCAAATCGTTTTAGCAACGACGTGCGACTTGGGCATTTTAGCCCTAGCTGCCTGGAAGATTGGGGCAGTGCCTGGTTTTAAGCTGGGGGATTTCTCAGATGCTATAACGGTTAAGCTAACAGGCGCTGAACCTGGCTGGCAAGTCATGTCGGAACAGACCAGCCAATTGATTTTAGCGGCAAGCGAGATTTCAGTCGGGCTCAATTCTTTAGGAGGGGTAATCTGACTTAGCAGAGTAACTTCACCTGCATAGCCAAAGCCAACCATGTCAGCCAAGGTGAATTTCTCAGGAAAGGGCCATTGCAAAGGTCCGGCTTCAAAACCGGAAGGGAGCTGCCATTCTACTTTTAAGGGCATACCGGCATCGCCCGGATTTTTCCAGTAAACGTGCCAGCCATCTTCCATGGTCAGATGGATCGCCACCCAGAAGGGGTGCCCCGGCTGAATGGTCTCTTCTTCCTGGATAAGCTCAACCTTAACATGAGATTTTCCTCCAAAGGCAAAGGCGTGTAGAGGTAATAATAAGCATGCAAGTAATAGGACGCGAATCAATCTCGTCATTCATTAATCCTTAAGTAACCGACCATTATTAACAATTTTCCCCTCCTAATGCAAGCTCTATTGACAAATAGGGCCCGTTCTTTTACTTTTATCTTAATTTTTAGATTCTTAAGCACTAACTAACTATCAATTTAAAATTTTATAAGTATTATACAGGATTTAACAATGTTTGTAAACCCCATTATTTTAGCCGGCAATCCCTTCTTCGAGGCGTTTTCACAGTCAGACACTCTAGGAAAATTAATTTTTATATCCCTCTACGGATTATCAATTGTCAGCTGGGTAGTCATTATTCATAAATTATGGATTACCCATCAGGCTAAGAAGTCGGCCCAGCGGTTTTATGAAGCTTTCCAGCTGCAGAAAAACAATCCCCTCAATCTCGAGTGCGATCACCTCTCTAAAAAAGGGATAAATCCCTTCGTCGATATTTATAAAGTCCTTAAGAAGCAGGCCCTCGATGTGATGGCTAAAAACCGCCATTTTCAAAAGAATGGGCCGAATGCCCCGGCAACTCTCTCGCTCAGTGATATCGACTACCTAGCCTCCCACATGGCTACTCAGGTGGCCGGACAAATAAAAAATCTGGACAAGAACCTCTATATCCTCTCTACTACGATAGCCTTGGCACCATTTCTGGGCCTATTGGGCACGGTATGGGGCATCCTCACCTCTTTCTCGGAAATGTTAGGACAAAATCACGATATGGTCATAGGAGGGCTTTCAATGGCCCTGGCAACGACGGTACTGGGATTAATCGACGCCATTCCCGCTCTAATAGGCTATAATTACCTGAAAAATAGCATCAGGGATTTCTCGACGGATATGGAAGGCTTTTCAAACGACATTCTGGCTAATGTAGAATTGCAATATCGTCGGGTAGATGGCTAGATTGTTGCAATACATAAAGACGCTAAAATATTAAACACAGAGACACAGAGGCACAGAGGTCACAGAGAAGAACAATGATTAAGCATAAAAGAAAAATAAAATTATCACAAATTTCTTTAATATCTCTTCCACTTTTCTCATATCGCGTCCTTCTCTGTGCCTCTGTGTCTCTGTGTTTAATTAATCACGTATTGCGGCCTTGTGTCTTTGTGTTTAATAATAGCTGGAGTATAGGATAATGACACGCAGACGGATTGCATTTTCGAATATGAATACGATAGAAGAGCCGACGATCAATTTAACACCGCTGATCGACGTCGTTTTCGTTATATTGATCATGTTTATAGTCATCGCCCCCCTGCTGGAACTGGACAAAGTTGAATTAGCCCAAGGACCTAACGTCCCGCAAACTTCTACGTCAGTGCAAGAGACTAGCCCGATCGCGATTCACGTATTGCAAGACAATACAGTCAAATTTAATGGCCAAACGGTCACTGTGCAAGAACTGACACCCCTGCTAAAGAAAGCCAAGTTCGACTACCCCAAAGTCAATCCACAGGTATTTCATGATAGAAGGGCCCATTTTGGAACCTATCAGGCCGTTAAAAATTCAGCCGAAGAAGCCGGCTTTTCAGAGCTCGATATTATCCTTAAACCAGCCTAAAAGATGGTATGGAACCGTATTATTCTTTGCCTAAAATATCTTCTTATCTACCCTCTGCAAAACAGATGGACAGGGCATTAATTTATTCTGCCTTAGCTGTGGTCGCCCTCCATTTTTTAGCCTTTGGCCTAAGCTACAGTACCTTTGCAACTCCTGCAAAAAAAATAAGCCGGCAAAATGTAGTGATCAAAACGGTGCAGCTTAATCCCAAGCTGGAGCCTGTTTCCACAGCTGTGATTGTACAGGTGCCGGCCATTGAGCCACCCCCCGTTCTTCCTCCTCCACTACCTGCTCCTGTCCAGGCCGAACCGGTCAAACCGACTCCGCCAACCCCTCCGACTGTCGTAGCTGAACCAGAGAAGGCCGCACCGCCCAAACCAACACCCCCGCCCCCACCGCAACCAAAAAAAGTGGAAGCCAAGAAGCCGGAAGTGAAGCCGACCCCTCCCAAGCCCAAAGCAGAGGCCAAGCCCGCTCAGCCCAAGAAGCCGGCTACCCCTGCTCCGGTCAAAAAAGCCGAGGCTCCCCCTAAACCCAAACCCGAAGTGGATAAAAAAGCGCTCGAAGCCGAAAAAGCCAAGCAGCAGGCCATCGCAGCTGTCGAAGAGAAGTCTCGTCAAAATCAGCTACAACTGCTCTCCAATGCGAAGGAAAGCCTGGCAAAATTAGGCGAAACAAAAGATAAGGCGAGCCTGAATTCCACCATCAGCCTGTCAGACACCTCCATCCCGCAACGGATCCAAAGCCTGCAGATCGATGCCCTGCCGGCCATGGGAGCAATCTCTTTGGGATCGGCAGAGATCAAATATCAGGATACTTTAGCGGTGCAGCTGAAACAAGCACTGAAACTACCTGACTACGGCACCGTTAAAGTCAAACTGACACTGCTGAAAAATGGAAAGGTAGGCCAAATTGAAGTGACTAGCCTAAGCGACAAAAATAAGAAGTATATTGAGAAAACCTTGCCTTCTCTAAGCTTTTCCCCCTTCGGCAGCTACTTCAGCGGCGCGGAACAATATACGTTTATGTTGACATTGCACAATGATGAATAGAATTTTGCTCAATCGCTTCAAAATATGAAGCGATTAAATTCTTTTTTCAGTTTTTTTATTGCTACTGAAGCAGATATTTGCAATAATCGCTTCAATATATGAAGCAATTAAATAAATGGATATGGCAGCGGGCCGAATGGCCTAATTTTACCTGGGATTCTGATCAGATAGGCAAAGAAGTTGTCCATTTCGAAGCTGTTCCATCTAACCTGATCGACAGCGAAAAGTTGTTAATGTCTTGCTTAATGCGGGCAAAGGAAAATTCGAAGGGGGTTTGACAACGCGCAAGTATGTAGAAATTGCTAAGGTAAGTCGCGCAATAGCCTTTCGTGAAATCGCCGTTTCTAGGTTCAACGAGGTCAAAAATGAGGACAGGGATATGTTAAAGCAATTTATAGTGATATTTTGTAGTGTAGCGGTTTTTAATTTGGCGGCTGAAGAAGAGATCGTGGTGCGGTTGGCGACAGAAAGTTCGCTGGAGCCACTCTACATGACTCAAATGCGCGCTTCCGGTTCTACTTTGGGCGACGACTATGTTCAGAAAATGGGAGATGTTCTTTCGTATGACTTGGGTCATAATGGATCTACCTTTGTGGCGAAACAAGATCCGGCAAAAGATGAAATGGCCTCTGCTAATAATATGGGCGGTCAAAAAGGGTGGAAAAGCCAAAATATCTATTATGTCGTCAAGCCGGCTATTGATGGAAATACCCTCTCCGCCTATATGTTCGACGTCCAAAATCAAAGCCTCAAAAGCTCGGAGAAAATTACATTGTCCGGAGACCCGGTGCAAGACAGACGAAGTGTTCATCGTCTCGCAGACACCATCCACAAGGCCTTTTTTGGAAAACCTGGCATCTCTTCCACCAAGGTTATCTTCGCAGTCAAGAATAAAGCGGTCGACGGCGTCTCTGAAATTTGGGAAGTGGATTACGATGGCGCCAACCCCCGCCAGGTCACCAAAGAAAAAACCTATAACATTACTCCCGTATACATCCCGCCAAAACCTGGATTCGTCACAGGCGGATTCCTCTACGTCTCCTATAAGATTGGTCAGCCAAAGATCTACGCAGCATCAACCAAAGATACGACGGGAAAACGAGTCGTCCAGATGAAAGGAAGCCAGCTAATGCCGGCTGTTTCACTGCAAAGGGATAAAATCGCTTTCATCAGCGATGTAACGGGAAATCCGGATCTGTTTATCCAAAATTTCAGTCCTGAGACAGGTGCCATCGGCAAGCCTCAGCAGATTTTCTCTGCTTTGCAAGCCACCCAAGGCTCTCCTTGTTTCAGCCCCGATGGTAATAAAGTTGCCTTCGTATCCAATAAAGATGGCGGCCCAAAAATTTATGTCATCGACATACCGGAAGCCGGCACCAGCCTCAATAATATCAAACCTACACTGATCAGTAGACGCAATAGGGAAAATTCAGCCCCTGCCTGGTCTCCTGATGGGACCAAACTGGCTTTCTGCGCACGCTCCAGCGATGACCGGCAAATCTGGATCTATGACTTCGCCACCAAACAGGAGACACAAGTGACCTCGGGTCAGGGCAACAAGGAAAATCCTTCATGGGCACCCAATAGTCTCCACCTGGTCTTCAACTCAGCCGACAAGGACAAAGACAGCCAGCTGTACCGGATCAACCTCAATCAGCCGGAAGCAACGCAAATTACCTACAACATAGGCGACAAGCGCTTCCCCAACTGGGAACCGAGGTAAAGATGAAGGATGAATTTTTTTGTTCTAAGTCCCCAAAGTCCCATGGGTCACATGGGTCACATAGGTCCTACAGGTTCCATTAGTCACTTTTTATTATTACCTAACCGTCTATAAATGAATAAGTAATGATAAAAACATCTTTTTTTTTGCTAATATGAAAGGGTTATGATAGACTTCAACTTCGGTAAAAAACACTCCTAGACTTACTTCTGAGGTATATCATGAAAAAATATTCATTTATCCAATTAATCGTCCTAGTTGGCACTGCGATAACCTTTCAAGGTTGTTCGAGAACAGGATCCGACGTATGGGAAGATACTAAATCTGCCGGACGCCATATGGGACGTTCTGTAGGTGCTTTAGCGGGTGACTCAGGTTACTCTCGCCAGGCCTACCGCGATGACTTCGAGTGCATCGACGACGAATCTTCTGCTCCTGAAGGGAACTTCGAAGATTGCGACTATTCGCAACAAGTTGATACCGACTTTGTCCCTCTCCGTGACCAGGCCAACGCTCCGCAGATGTCTCGTCAGCCAAGAGAGACTCCAGGCGAACCTGGCAGCTCGATCCCGGGCATCGAAGCCTTTCGCGATCCGAGCACCAACCCTGAACTGGCACCGATCTTCCAAAGCATCTACTTCGAATACGACAGCAGCCTGATCAAAGGTCAAAGAAACTTGCAGACTCTGCGTAACATCACCGATTATATGCGTCGCCATCCTAACGTCTATGCGTTTATTGAAGGGCATACAGATGAGAGAGGTCCGCAAAGCTACAACTTCGCCCTCGGCTCGCGCCGCAGCAATACTGTCCGCAATACGTTGCTTAGCGATGGAGTCAATCCCGACAACATCTTTACAGTATCTTACGGAAAAGACCGTCCTGCTGTAATGGAAAGTCATGAGGAAGGCTGGTCTAGAAACCGTCGCGCCGAGTTTAAGGTCTATGTCCGCTAAATATTTTCCTTGTTTGCTTTTGATCATTGCGCTGCCCCTCTTGGCGGCAGCGCAATCCTATCAGGGACGTGCATCCCCTGACGATGCCATTCGTCAGCTGAGGGCTAACGTTTCTGACATCAAAAATGAAGTGAGAAATCACGAGGTTGAGATCAGGACTTTTGAAGAGAAGCTGCAAAACCAGGAATCTTCTCTAGAGGTCATCCGCCAGCAGCTCGCCGATGAGTTGCAGCAGGGCAGGGACCATATCCGCTCCACATCCATGAGCCTCGAAGGTAAGATCCATCCCATTGACAATTCCTTGAGGGGGGTTATATCCGATTTAAAGCAATTGCAGAACCAGGCCAACGATTCTGTCGGCGTCCTCAACCAGTACAAACTGAAGATGTCGGAATTCGAACAGATCGTCACCGCCCAAAACGATCATATCAAACACCTGGAAGCAGCCCTGAAATCGTTGATGGAAATCCTGCAGGTCAAAGAGAGTTCCAACAAAGAAATAGGAGCGATCAGAAGCGGCGCGCTTGCCGGCACGTACAAAGTGCAACCGGGAGACAGCCTTGAGAAGATCGCCAAAATAAATCGAATCTCTGTCAAGGGACTTAAAGAAGCTAACAATCTCGCATCCGATAGAATCAATGTCGGACAAACTCTTAAAATCCCAGAATAATATGTCTGCAGCCTTAGGCATTTTTGATTCAGGCGTCGGGGGCTTGACTGTGATGCATGCCATCAAACAATTGCTTCCGCACGAACACCTGATCTACTACGGTGATACCGCACGGGTGCCCTACGGAGGCAAAAGCAGCAGCACCATCATCCGTTACAGTTTGGAGAACGCCAAGTTTTTGCTGAAGCAACAGATCAAATTGCTCGTCGTGGCATGCAATACATCCAATGCATTGGCCATGCAGCATCTTCAGGAACTTTCTAATATTCCGATTATCGGTGTGATCGAACCGGGCGCTGAAAAAGCGGCGGCGGTTACCAGGAACCAGCATATTGCTATCCTTGGAACGAAGGCGACAATCCAGTCTGGAGCCTACCAAAAAGCCATCCAGAAGTTACTGCCGGAATCATCTGTTAGCGCCATTGCCTGTCCGTTGTTCGTCCCAATTGTAGAGGAGCATTTCTTCGACCACCCGGCCACCAGACTGATCGTTCAGGAATACCTGCAACCTTTGAAAAACCAAAAGATCGACACCATCCTCCTTGGCTGCACCCACTACCCATTTTTAAAAAAACTCATCCAGGATGAGATGGGACCGGGTGTGATGTTGGTCGACTCGGCCGCCACCTGCGCAGAAAAAATTTGTAGAACACTTCTTCAGTGCAACCTGCAGGCATCCTCTCAAAAACGTGAATGCACCTACTACGTCTCCGACGACACCGAAAAGTTCCGCCTTCAGGCTGAACGCTTGTTTGGTGAAACTATCCCGAAAGTGCTTTTGAAAAAGAGATAAATTATAGTTGTCCAGACGGCATAAGATGTGCCTAAAGGAATTTCCCTTAAGCTTAATGAAAGCATCGAAAAGCTGAGCAGTGATAATGAAAAGAAACCAACAGTCGGCCATAACAATGTAAAATTCTTAGTCATCTTTAAAAAATCTGGTAGGCGAGGTGATGGCCCAGATATGTCAAGCTGCAAACGAATACATTTCAGCTATGTGAAACTATCGGTTAATTTAAGGACAAAGGACAATAGGGATAAAAAGACTATAAAAACAGCTACACCAACAAACCAAAAAGGGAATTTCCCCTCTGTTTTTTCCTGTGCATTGTCCAATACAAAGGCTCCAGCTTTTTCGATATTGAATATGCCGGTCAATGTCTTGACTTGCAGAGAAGGTTCAATCATCTCTTGGCTTCTAATGGCAATCTGACTGCTATCCTTGTTAACACAACAGCTTTTTAATCCCGGCTCGGAGCGAAGCACTAGCCCCCCCTCCAGATTCTGATATAAAAAACCTCTTACTTCTACCTGCTGGTTTTTATAACGAGCAGGCTCTTCCATAATTTTGCTAATTCCGTATAAATCTGATCCAAGAAAAAAGTAAAAGAGAAGTAGAGAGCGCATTGTTACCAAGGGACACCCCTTTCTAGGTTAAACCTAGGTTAAAGTAATATATGTCGCGTTTTGCCGGGCGATGGTTTTGTCACGGCGGTAGGAAAAAAAATCGTGTGGATTGGAATAGGTGCAGAGTCGGGCAATCTCGATATGGTGTGGTAAGATGCCGGCATTTTGTAGCTGCCATTCGCTTATGGACCAAAAATCAAAATAAAGGGGTTTAACTTGAAACTGCCAAAATTCCTCAGGCAGCTCCGACGCATAATTGATGAACTCGGCGTTATCCGGACCCAAACTAGGCGAAATACAAACTAATAGGTCAGCCGGCTTTGATCCGAATTTGGCATGCATCTGATCAATAGCTTTAGCGTAAATATTTTTTACACTGCCTCGCCAGCCGGAGTGTACATTGGCGACAGCATGTCGGACAGGATCGTAAAAGAGTGCAATTTGACAGTCGGCATGTTTCATTATCAGGGTATGCCCGGGTATGGCACTCATCAACCCATCATGAAGCGGGATTTCAGCAGAAGAAGCTCCATCGACTAGGGCAATCTTATCTTGATGGCAACCTATCCCCCTGACCATCCTTTTAGAATGATGTTGTAGCTGACGCTGTATCCCTTGTAGTTGATCCTGTTTAAACCCTTCATCTTCTATCATCTTATCGGATGAAGAAGGGCCGCTTACTCCCTGGCGCAAAATGACTGCATGGTGTAGCTTAGGGATATCTGATAAGATATCAAACTCCAGCCATTCAAGGTGATCATGTTTTCTTCTCTGCATAGGGATAACATAACTGATTAGAGGATAGGAGTGAAGGGAATTTTTATTGATTATTATCCCCTTGAGATTTATAGTGCAGGTCATTGAAATTTTGCGTTTTCCGCTGTGTCAAAACCTCGGGGTTCGTCGATCGCCAACGGGTTCATATTATAAATATTAACCAGTTGACGATCGTCGAACCGCGAGAGCTTTCACACGGCGTAAAACGCAAAATTTCAACGCCCCGCACTATACATTACTTCCATCAATTGATTTTTCGGAGTTTCATATGAAAAAATTTGCTTTACTGCTACTAGTTTTAATGCTACCTGCCATGTTTGTCAATGCGCAATGCGATGATGATGAGGATGAAAAAAGATCTCTACTTCCAACTACAGACTGGCGGATGGACGTCCGCGTCGCTTACTACCATCCGACCTCTAAGCAGGTGAGGGATATTTTTTCAGGTGGATGGATAGATTATCAGTTTGAAATTTCTAGAAAGCATTGTTTTCATAATAATTCGGAAATCTTCATGTCTGTCGACTGGGCACATAAAAAAGGGAATCTTCCCTCCTTTCCTAAAATAATCCACCATGGGATTCCTAAAAATTTCCACAATGGAACCAAAGCACATATTGCGCCTCTTACCATCGGATTTAAACATTTCTACCGCTTTAATTCGTGCATAGAGTCGTACGTTGGTATCGGCATCTGTTATACCCTGATCACAGTCAGAAACCAAAGCGAATTCCACGATTATGACCTGGGGCCGAATCCCTATAAACGCTATGTCTACAAAAATAGCGTAGGAGGCATTCTCAAAATTGGTTACCGCTATTCGCTAGGAAAATGCACATTTTTTGATTTCTTTGCCGACTACTACATCACCGAACGTGTCAGGTTTGCTCACGATGAACTGTCGAGAAAGCGTCTTAACTTCAGTGGGGTTAAGACCGGCGCCGGAATTGGCGTTTATTTCTAGCCAGAGAAAGGGACATATGGGACAAATTGTCCCTTAAGTCCCATTCGTCCCATAGGTCCCTTCTTGGGAGAGGATACCCATCTGCGTCCAAGATTGGATCCATGCTTGCAGGTTGGCAGCAACTTCGTTGTAGAGAACTTCGTCTTTTTCGACTTGCCCGAAAGCATCCTCAAGAGTGGTACCTTGCTTAAAAAGAGAAAGCAAATCATATTCCGCAGACGAGATTTCCTTATATGAGATGCCATTGCCTATGGTGCGATAGAGAAGAAAACAGCCTTTGAGCTTTGACAGTTTTGGAAAGCTTTGTTTGGTCCAGTAGTCTACATCTTTTTCCATGAACTTCTCGCGGAAGGCAATGAGATTGTAGTCCCATTTGAACAGTTGGATATGGGGCTGCAAATATAATGTCGCGGAGAGAAACCGAGCCGGGTCACCCCCTTGCTGCAAGGTACTGAGATCCAGCAGCGGACTTTGCGGCGCAATATAGCTGGCGGTAAATGCCCAATCCAGCATGGCCGCGTTTTGAATAAGTGGGGAGTCCGATTTTTTATATTTTTCTTTGATCCAGGCAGGCAATTGTTCACCAATATAGCTCAGCATCCATGTGCTGGGAGGGTGGTCAAGCAGGAATGGAATGGAGATCTCCTCATTAAAAGCCTGATAGCCAAAAAGACGGGTGACAAAGGGAAAATTGGTATGCATGGTGTTGAGAAGGCGCCACCAGTATTGCTGATTATAAATCTGGATCCGTTGATGAGGCCTCATTTTTTCGTTAGGGACAATATACCGGGCAGCCTCTTCGGCAATCAGTCCACCGTCAGGCGAGATCGGATTAATCCGGTCTTTGTCGCCCAAACGTTGCGTGATAACGCCGGCAAACCACTCTTGGGTATACATGAGCTCTTCCGGAATCTGCAAGATAGTACTATTCATTTTTTATCCCTGTTTGAAATTCTTTCGCTTTCAAAGCTTCTTTCCAGGTCTCTTCAAGACTCAATAGATTATCATCCCATTCCAAAAGGGTTGAAACCCCTCCGGTTAGAGGATAAATATCTGCATAAAGTTCCCACACTTCATTTCGAACAGGATGATCATGTGTGTCAAGCAAATAGTCGCCATGGTCTTGATGCCCTGCCAGATGGATCTGGATCACCCGATCGATCGGTATATTTTCATAGTAGGTCTTTGGATCAAACCGGTGATTGCGGCTCGAAACATAAATATTGTTCACGTCGAGCATCATAAAAATGCCTGCCTGCTCGACAATGGTACCATAAAAATCCCACTCTGTCATCTGATCCTGCGTGAAAGCGACATAGGAAGAGAGATTTTCCAGAGCGAAAGGGAGTTCCAGATAGTCTTGCACGATTTTAGCCCTCTCTACAATGTAGTCGATTACTTCCCTAGTATAGGGAAGGGGCAAAAGATCGTGATAGTGCGCTCCGGGCGCCTTTCCCCAGCACAGATGATCCGAGACCCAAGGTGTCTTAGTGCGGCGTGTCAAGGCCTTTAGTTTTTTTAAGTATTCGTAATCAAGCGGAGCTGCGCTGCCAATGGCTAGCGTCACGCCGTGCTGAACTACCGGATAGCGTTCCAGGATTTTATCCAGGACTTCGAGGGGCTTACCCCCTTCGACCATATAATTTTCACTGATGATCTCAAACCAGTCAATATTCGGTTGTAAACGGAATATGTCATCGTAATGAGGTGGCCTTAGTCCGATGCCGATCCCAAGATTGGGGAATGATTTCTGTTTTTGAGCCATCTATTTGTGACATTAAGAGTTTATGATTAACCGGTCGGTATGGGACTTATGGAACATATAATGGGATAGGAGGAGCCGCAAAATTCAGAATTTTGAAGCTCCTCCTATCTCCCAAACAATTAGTGGGACATTCCACGCTGTTCGTTCGTCTTTCTCTGTGCTTCTTTGACAGCAAGATTCTTATCGGAATAAGTATCGCTGCTTGCCAATTTAAGCGCCAAAGCTTGGCCTTCTGTGTCCAGGCTATTGAAAATAGCTTTGCCTTGTGGGCTGAGCTGGGACATCAGTTGGCTCTTTGTCATCATCATTGTATTAGCCGCTGCATTGGCATCAGAATCATTGTATGACGGGCTGGTGCTGAAGTTGCGGTTTGTATTGTAGTCTTGCATGCCTGTATTAGGGCTTGTTGTAGACATGCTGTCATTTGCGTCAGAGATGTAATATCCGCTTGGACTGCGCTGATAGCTGCTGTAGCTACTTTTCTGGGCAGGCTGGCTCTGATCTTTGTTTTGGTTCGCGCCTGGCTTGCTGTTTTGCATGCCGGTGCTTGAACCTGATGTTGATGTGTTATCATCTGCATCAGAGATGTAATATCCGCGTGAATTATTACGCTGATAGCTGCTGTAGTCGCTCTTCTGAGCAGCCTGACTCTGATCTTTGTTTTGGTTCGCGCTTGGCTTGCTGTTTTGCATGCTGGTGCTTGAGCCTGATGTTGATGTGCTATCATCTGCATCAGAGATGTAATATCCGCGTGGATTGCGCTGAGAGCTGCTGTAGTTGTTCTTCTGAGCCTGATTCTGATTTTGGTTTTGGTTCTGGCCCTGATTCATACCGGTCTGGTTTGAATTATAGCTTGAGCTGCTGCTTGCTCCTGGGTAGTTATCAGAATTATCGGCTAAATCTTTGCTATCAGTGCTTTTCTTAGGCGCTGGGTTAGAACTAGCACATCCATGAGCTGCGCAGCCTGCTGCTGCCAACAATGTTCCATTTGCTACTGTTGCTTCTGCGCTCATTGGTAATGTAGCGGCTAATAGTAAACCGGCTAAAGCCAATTTTGCTAATTTATTTTGCTTTTCCATAATTTTCCTTTGTTTTTTTATACTGATGACAAGGGGCCCTATGCCCCCTGTCGTAAAGTCTTCTTATCTTTGAGTTGATTCCCAAGATCCTCTAGATTCTAAAGAACCGTTAGAACGGTTTTGGTTAGAGTTAGAGGTCCAGCTACCCTGATTGGCTTGGCTGCTATTGGCGTTCTGATTGCTATTGCTAGACCAGTCACTGCTGCCTGGATTTTGGTTAGCCTGGCTAGCTTGGTTGTCGCTTGCCCAATTTTGATTTTGATTATTATTGGACATTCTTTGCTCTCTTGCAAAACCTCTTTGATTGTTATTTTGCGAAGACCCTTGATCTGAATTGCTCCAATAGGATTGAGCAGGCTGTCCGGAAGAATAATTCTGATCATCTTGATAATTTGCCTGGCCACGGCTATACATTCTTCTTGGTCTTTGATAAGCACCTTGATCATCGCTAGAATATGAATTAGGATATTGATCATAAGAATATGTAGTATAAGAGCTTGGAGAGGCACAGCTGGCCGCAGCAAGCAATACTTGTTCACCTGAAACAGGTGCAGTTGAGATTGCAGATGCTAGCACTAACGCCGATACTGCCATTTTAACTAATTTACTTTTTTCCATATTGACCTCCTAGGTTAGGATTTTTGTTTACTTATTGACTTGATTACCCTCTCTCGTAACTTCTTCGCCCATACTATTATAGTAGCCCCCTGGGGTTGCATTGTACCCATCGTTAATGCCTGGAGGTATGCTGGTGCCTGTATAAGTTGTAATGTTTTCTGAATGTTGCCGATTGATCTTTTCTTCTTCGGGAAAAGGAGAACTGATATCTTGATAGTCATTGGAGGGAACGCTGTAGCGGTAAAACTTGTCTTGACAAAACCCGCATGAATTAAATAATAAACAGGTTGCCAAGAAAGTATAAGCAAGATATTT